>Ga0180431_10000070_pt1 | contig 133889 bp, 151 predicted proteins | sample SS_ome_11_FD_132459 | JGI IMG/M metagenome (GOLD analysis project Ga0180431, IMG submission 132459) | Hypersaline lake sediment archaeal communities from the Salton Sea, California, USA - SS_1_MS_1 metaG | ecosystem: Environmental > Aquatic > Non-marine Saline and Alkaline > Hypersaline >...
ATATGTTGACTATTTTGCCATCTGTTTTTGCTGGTTGAATTTCAAAAAAATTTAAGATTGTGGGGGCAATATCTGTTATGTTTAATTCTTTTAAATCTGTGTTATTGTTAATGTCTTTTCCGTATGCAATAAAAATTCCTTCGGAATAATGTTTACCAAAATTAAAATCTGTGTCTGTAAATACATCCTCCCCGAATATGGAACTTACAATGTACTCGTTGGTATCTAAATATAAATCTGGTAAAGCGGCATCTTCCTTGCCGTATGCTTCTTTTTTAGATAAAATTTTTCTAAAAACTTGTTTGCCGGTCTGAGGATCTTTTAGTTGTTGCAAATCTTTAATTAGTTGTTTTTTAATTTCTTCTTTTTCTTTTGGGTTGGTGGCATTAATTGTAATACTTTGAGATTGTGTTGATTTTGAGAACGCCGTAGTATTTTTATAATCAATTACTTTGTTTGATGCAGGGATAAATTTTCCGATTTGTTGCGGAGTTATAGGACATATTCTTAGTATTGTTTTGATGGCATTCTTGTTGATATTTCTGTATATAAACTCTTTTGTTATTCCTGTTTTTGATAAAATTTTATTAAGGCACTCTTGAATAATTGCTCGCTTTTTGTTTTTTCTACGTATAAGGGTATATTTATGATTTACTTTGCCTTTTTTTCTATTTAAAAATCCTTTTTTTTCTAAATACTGATTAATTCTGATATATCTTTTGGCTTCTCCAAATCCGTGATCCGAAACTATTAGAAAATTGGCATCTTTTTCTTTATCTAACATATCACCAAGTATCGTATCAATTTTAGAGTATACTTCATAAATTTTTTCCTTGTCATCCCAACACATGTGACAAATTACATCTGTTGCAGAAAAAACGATTACCTTGACTTCAAAGTTATCTTTTTTACTTAGATATTTGTACATTTCATATCGTTTCTCTATCATTTTTAAAAATTTTTCAAAATTTTTGGCGTTTTTAAGATTAGAAACTAGATTGGCATTAAAGCCCACAGTATATCCAGGCACATTTTTTTCAATTTCTTCTTTTAATATGGGAGGATACACATAATTTGCATTTGGTGGTGTTAATATACTTGAAATCATAATTCCTTTTTTGATAAAGGGAGGATATGTTACTGGCACACTTATTACTAAACTTTTTATTCCTTTTTCTTGTAATTTATCCCAAAAACTACTCCCTTTAATTTTTTCGTACGACGCGATACCGCCCGCAGTATCTACAAAACCGAATAAACCATGATTTCCTGGTTTTTTCCCCGTCATAAAAGAAGGCCATGCCGGGCAGGTTACTGGAGGATTAGTTGAATGAAGTATAGCTTTCACTCCATGCTCTATCATTTTTTTAATATTTGGCAGTCTATCATTTTTAAGCAAGGGATCTATCAAGTTGAATGTCCCGCCATCTAGCCCTATGATAATAAGTTTTGTAATTTTTAAAACCTCCTTGGATATTTATTATATGCGCAATATTTTTTAATAATTATATTTACCATTTTACTGACAGTTTAACAAGTTCAAAAACATATCCTCCTGCATGTGCATAATACCCTATGGATTTCAGTATTATTAAATGTATTGCTTCTACAAAATATAATTTCCATTTTATTGAAATAATAACGTTAAATATTAAAAAAAATAAAAAACAGAATAAAACAATGTCGAAAAAAAATCTTGGATATTTGATAATAATTGGAATTGCTATTAATGGAAGAAGCAAAACAAATACTTTTTTAAATAGCGTTGTTTTATTAATCAATCCTGCACTGGGCATACCCCTTCCCCAGCGAAATCTTTGCTTTATGTATGAATAAACTGTCTCCGGCATTTTTGCATATACTGGGAAATTTATTATTTCAATAAGCTGTTTGTTTTTTATTAATAAATCCATTGCATATTTATCGCATCTAAATCTTGGTAAATTTTTAAATACCGCTAATTTTTCACAAATCTTTTTGTCATATGCCATGTTAGTTCCAGAAGGCAATTTGAATAATCCTAGCTTGGCTGCAATCTGGTTATATTTATTTTCTAATTTTGTTATTTGATTTTTTGTATTATACCCTAAATAATAGCCGCCAACACAGGCAATATTCTTTTGTCTTTTTGTAAACCCTTTTTTTAATTCTTTAATCCAGTTTTTAGGTGCGAAAGCATCTCCATCAAGATACGCAACAATATCTCCTTTTGCAGTATTAAATCCTTTGCTATATCCCCACGCTCTCCCTTGGTTTATTTTTTTATTGATTATTCTGATTTTATTTTTGAACTTTTTTGCTTTTTTTAAAGTATTGTCTGTACTTCCATCATTAATAAGTATAATTTCAAATGGTTTTTGTGTTTGATGCAATAGAGAATTAATAGTTCTTTTTATGGTTGATTCTTCATTATACGCGAGTATAACAACGCTTACTTTCTTTTCATCGCCATGCATTTTTCAAATTCCTCCCTACTAAGACATATATAAATCCTAAGAAATAACTAAATTCCTGTATAACTGGCAAAAATAGCATTATAGGAAGACTGTTTAAGTAAACATATTTTTTATTTCTTTTAATCCATACCAGACTTAATAGCAAAATTGTAATATGCGGGATGAAAAATAATAGGGCTGTGCTTATTAGCCCAAATGTTGCCACATACTTGCTGATGAATAAGAATATTATTGTAAACGCAATGCTCGAAAGCAGCAAAATAAAATAAACAGGCCGTATAAAAAAACCCAGCTTAAACTTCATTTTGTCTACTGTTTTTGCAAGACCGCCACCCCAATAGAATTTTCTTTTAAGGATTGGCTTCATCTTTTTTGGGTAATTTGTTTTAATAACATTCTTGGAAGATATCTTGATGCTCTTTTTATTTTCATGCATTAACATGTTAAGAAAAGAATCTGCCCCCCACTTTCTTAGAGGGTAGCCGCCTAATTCAATTAGCGTTTCTCTTTTATACGCAGAATTTGCGCCAGGAAGAGCATTAGGAATAAGACCAAAGTCCATAAAAATTCGCTCAAGAAGATTTCCTGCAAGAGAAATAGCGTCTTGTCCTATAGATTCATAAACTCCGCCAACCGCGTCCAATTGCGGATTTTTATCAAATTCTTGTTTTATATTTTGCAGCCAGTTTCTTGGAGCTATACAATCTGCATCAGTAATAACAACTATTTGCCCTTTTGATGCATATATCCCATCGTTAACACTTGCAGGCCTGCCTTTGTTTTGCTTGTTATCAACCAGTATTATTCTTTTATCCTTAAAGTTTCTCAGTATTTTAGCGGTATTATCTGCAGAACCATCATTTACAAAAATCAATTCAAAATCCATAAAAGACTGCTTAAGAATAGACTTTACACAAGGAACAACATTCTTCTCCTCATTATAACAAGGTATTATCACTGAAAAAAATGGTTTTTTCTTCATCTTATTATTTTTCTCCTGCTAAAAAGCTTTCTTGAAATCATTTTTGAAAGTATCTTTAGGGCTCCAAAATAAGAGCCCTCGCCCTGCTTTAATGTCTCTTTAGTGTAAATGATTGTCACTGGAATTTCTTTGTATTTTAATTTGTTTCTTTTAATTTCATCAATTATTTCAGATGCATGTGCCATTCTATTACAGGTTATTCTTATTTTTTGAGCAGCATTTCTGGACAGAGCCCTGAAACCATTGTGTGCATCAGTCATTTTAATTCCATAAAATAACCAAATAACTAAAACAGAACCTTTAAGCAGTATTTTTCTGCGCAATGGAACTTTTGTTTTTCTTAAAAATCGGGAGCCCAAGGTTATATCAACGTCTCCTTCTGCAACAGGCGTAATCATTGCAGGAAGGTCTTCAATACGGTGCTGTCCATCTGCATCAAAAGTAACAATAATCTCTGCACCCTGCTGCAGTGCATACCGGATGCCTGTCCTGAGAGCCGCCCCTTGTCCTTGGTTAAAAGGGTGCTTTAATGAAGTAGCACCTGCTTTTTCAGCTACTTCAAAAGTATTATCTTTGCTTCCATCATCTACTGCGATAACATTATTGTAACCTGCTTTTTTTAGAGAACTAATTACATTAGGAAGGTTCTTTTCTTCATTATACGCAGCAATGACTATAAAGGTATTTTTTCTCACCATAACACCCTCTAGAACCTATCTAGAGGTGCTTTTTAAATCTTATGAATTAGAAGGCCTACTTAATACTCTCAACACGAATCTTAAAATTAAGTGTTTTATTTCCAAGCGGATGCTTTTCTGGATCAGTGCCATACGCATCTTCTGGAGAAATTGTTACTGTCTTAACTTCTCCAGGCTTCATATTAGCTACAGCAGCATCAAAACCCATAATCATCTGCCCTTGCAGGCTTTGAAACTGCAATGGTTTTGTATCAAAATCATCAAAATTACTATCAGATGAAATATTTTTATTTCTCCAATCTGTGATACTTGAGTCAAAAACAGAGCCGTTTTCAAGCCAGCCGATATAATTTACCTGCGCAGTATCTCCAGGAGAGACTGTTGTTTTTTCTTGTAACTCTTTATGTATTCTAGGTTCTGCTCCTTTCCAATTAACTTTCCAAACAATAATATTCTCTCCTGTTGGCTGCATTCTTTCATCAAACAATTCAAAATGCTCTAAACCATGGCCGTCCATAAAGAACAATCTTGTGAACATACTTTTTGCAAGCAAAGGATGGCAGAGAACACCTTGATAGCCTCCATTTTTAGAAGGAACAAGCACGCCGGAAAAATCCAAATCACTCTTAAACTGTTTTTCTTCCACTGTGCCATTCTGGCTAATGTAAACAAGAGATTTAGGCACGCCCTCTCCTTTATTTGACTTAATCTTTGCACTCATATCATTTAGATTAACAATAAGCCCATTATTACAAATAACTTCATTATTTTTAGTTTTACAATTAACTAATTGTGAGTAATAGCTTGGCCACGGAGAAATCCAATTATTCGCTTGTTTTTCATTTTCTATTGATTGAATTTTATAATATAATTCTTCTGCTTTTTTATTAGTATAATTAAACTTTTGTTTCATTTCATTAATTATTGCATCCTTTGGGAGTTTTCTTAAATTAATCCAAATATCTGCTTTTTCAAAATCCCAGCTTCCAAAATGGCCCCAGACACCTGCCTTGCCAATCATATCGCCAGAAGTAATGAAATAATTTTCAGGAGCCTCACAATGAGTATACTTTAAAACCTCGTCTACATTCTTAATGCCTGCAGAATCTAGTTCTTTTGCAGCAGTTTCTTTGTCTAGCACTATTATTTTATACAATAAATCAACGGATTCTTTTGGGTCTCCTTTTTCTTCCATCACTTTTTCAAACGCAGTGTTAGAGCCGCAGTCAAGCATTCTTAAAATACCCACTGCCTCTTTTTCATTATCAGTCAATAACACGTGGCCAATCCAGTGTGCCATAGGCTTATTCTGGCAGCCACCATCAAACGTAACTGCCCTATCTGCGATATATTTAAAATGGTGTCCAAAGTCCCACCAAGAATTAATAATTGCATCTGGCGCAGATTCTTCTTTTATTTTAGTTAAGCTATCCCACCAAGCATCATTTACTAATGGAAGGTCTGCTTTTGTACGCTTGAAATCTGCTTTAGCAGGAGAAATTAATAATATTAGAAACAATGCAATCAAAACAGATCCTGTAATTAACTTGCTCATGTTTAGTTCTCTATCAAACCAACCAGTGAATTTTTGATAAATTATTCCAAGAGCTGCGCCAAATGCAACTGAAAAAGCAGGAGCAAGAAGTAAAGTAAACCGCACACCTTTTGTGGCTGCATAAATAGTTCCAATAAACCAAATTGCCAATAATGCAGAATATTTAATATCATATTTTCCGTATTGGTCTTTCTTTAGAAGAACTAATATTACACCAAGCACTGCAATTGCAAATAAGAATGTTCCACCAACAGAACTAATGATTGCTTTAATAGATGCAGGATTTAGCTCAGCAACTGTGGTATATACATTTGGCCATAATGTCGCTTTTGCTGCAGCCTTAAATACAGTAAACCTGATTGGCTTAAAGACCGTATTTGTAAATGATTTAAATGAACTAAACAGTGAAACAAACAAAGCACAACTAATGAAAAAAAGTATTCCTGAAATAAAGGTTTGTTTTATCACGCGCATATTCACAATATTTTTTGTGCTTTTGAACAATTCTTTTCTGTTAACATAAAGAAGATAGATGAAATAAATACCTATTGCGCCAAGCATAAAATCAAATAAATACCACCAACCCTGCCAGGCAAGAGAATAAATTCCGAGCAATAAGCCAGTGAATGCAAGTAGACCATATTGTTTTTTAGGTGTTTTTGCTGTAAATGCCTCAATAAAAACCCACATAATAATTACTGGAAAAAAGACATTATATGCATCTGTGTCTGCATGGCCCCAAGGGGTCCTTCCAAAAGCAGCAGTGCACAAAGCAAGCATTGAAGCTGTAAAGAAACCACCAACATTACCTGCAAAATGCCTGCCAATAAAAAAAGCAGGAATCAAAGAAAGCAAAATCAGGATTATTGGAAAATAACATGCACCCTGCATTAAAGTAACTTTTGAATTAAAGAAGTTCATTATTTTATAGATGTATGCAAGAACATAATTATGTATTGTTTTGCCTGCTTTATTTCCAAGCGGCGCTAGCATATGATTATCCCAAGGCGCGCCATCTTTTAGTTCATCATATGCATGTCCTTTTTCAACATAATTCCTTGCAAATCTCAAATAATAATACGTGTCAATATCTGGCATGTATGTATACTGCTCTCCATCAGAAGAATACCTGTATTTTTTCTTGAATTCTTCTGCGACTTCTGTGATTTGTGCATTGATGGTTTTGCCTTCTTTTTCTAATAACTCCTGAAAGTTATCATTAACTAGTTTCTTTTTGCTTGCGTCTGGCAAGTGCGGATATTTCTGATTTATTTGCTGTGTAATCTGCAGCTTGTACTGCTGCTCAACAGCATTTTTTGCAGCGGTATCCATTTGAGGAAGCTCCTGAGTCTGCATTCTCATCCAGACACCGCCCCAAGGAAGGTAGCCTCCATTAGGCATGATTTGAAGTAATATGATAATTGCCAATAAGATGGGTATTTGATATTTAATCAAGAATTTTTTTGCCTTGTTGAAACTAACAGAAATATTTTCTTTAGAGAGAGATTTTTTTTCTTTTTCAAGAGTGTGAATTTGCTCTTTATCAATCTTTATTTCCTTATCAATTATTTTCTTTTCTGTTTCCTTTAGCTCTGCAAGCTCTTCTGACTCTTCCTGGATTTTATGCTCTACTTTTTGCCGCTCTTTTTCCAGCTTGTCTTCCTCTTTTTGCTTGCGCTTAAGAAACTTTCCAAACTTGCCAAGATTTATCTTGATTGAATCATCATCAGACATTATAAAATCCCCCTTGAACGCGTGAAAAGACAGAGTGCTTAAAAAGTTTTCTTTTTTCATTAGGTTATCCGCCTGTACATCGTTTATTTCTTTGCCACTCTACAATAGCAACACAAACGAAAGCTTTATATATTATCTTAAATTTCAAACCAGTAAACTATCAATCACATTATATTAGACTTGGTTGGGGGAACAAAAATGAAAGCATGGAAAGCTATCAAAGCTGGAGTAACAGGATTAGCAGTAACTGCACTTTCTTATATCGCTGGCGGATGTACAACAGGCCCAGAATATGCTGATGCACCAAAGCACTTGTTAAAATATGGCGACAGGCCTGCAGCAACAAGCACAGAAAGACCATTAGAAAAAAGAGTTTCTGAAGAATCAAAAAAATCACGATTTGATGTTTCTGACAATGAATTCAGCTTAATCAGGATAAAAAATAAAAGCCCAATAAATGCAGTAGCCTCAGCAGGAGACGCAGGAAGCTGGGACCACAAAAATCGCGAGACAGGAAACAGGGCAAATGCAGGCCTAAGAGTAATCTACAGAAACGGAGCCCTAAGAGGCATTGCAAATTTTCAGGATACATACCAAACAGCAAACGCAAACCCAGACGACCAAGAACAACAAGACATGCATGTAAACATTGCACGCTGGCTATTTGAAGGCGGAGCAACTCTTGGAGAACCAGACGCACAATTTTACGGTGGAGTAAGAGCAGGATATGAAGACGTAAAACTAAGCGGAGTAGTTGACGGCTGGGGTCAAGACATATTAGCAGGCGCAAAAATAGCATTTAGCTCAGAATCTGCAAGGTTTTTAGGAATGCTTAATATAAATACCAACCTAGGTGCACTTGACGGCATGGGTGAGCATAATATCACTGCCACAGACAGGTTTGACATAGAAATAGGAGAAGACGCAATACCTGTTGAAGGAGAATACGGCAGTGCAGATCTGGCAATAACTCTCCAGCAAGGAATCACACTTCCTGCAATAGGAGACCTATACCTAGTTGCAAAAGGAAGCGCGTTATACCAGCATTTTGAGAATTTTGCAAAATTCAACACATACACGCTTGCACTAGGCGTAGACAAGAGACTTTGTCTCAGGGACGGAGATGTTGAAGTACTCGCAGGCATCGAGGCATTTGGAAGACGCAGAATCGAAGACTGGAAAAATCCAAATGCAGAAGACACAGATGCTACAGAATACGGCTTGATAGCAAGACTGCAGGTAGAAATAGCAGGAGGCGTCTATGCAGAAATGTATGGAATGGTAACAAGGCCATATGACAAACGCGAAGGCGGAGAATTCAGATTTGGACATCCAGAGTACGAAGCAGGAGCACAGTTGACCTTGATACCAGGAGACATTATTGAATACTTCACTAAAGACAAGAAGAAAGATTAAAGCTTAAAATTCAAAATTAACAATAAATATGGGGGAATGAAAAAATGAAAAAAAATTATGTTGGAAAAACAGCAAGAACAATAGGTGGATTGGCAGCAGGTGCAGCATTACTTATTGGTTGCGGAACACAGGAAATTAAAAAATTCACACTAGACCAATACCTAAGCCACTCTGGCAATCAGATAATAACAACTGCAGCAGACAAAAAAGTAAATCCTGCAGAAATAAGAGAAATTGCAGAAACATACTGCCTTTTGCACAATAAACTAAAAGACGGCATAGCTGACAAAGCCTTAAGAACTGCAGCAGAAGAAAGGCTTGACCAGCTAGGCGCAATAATAAGTTCATATGTTGAAAAAGGAGAATTTGAAGTATACGCATATGTAGACGCAAAAGTAGACGGTGTTTACAGAAACAGGGGCGGAAATGTTCCAATGCCTGCAAGAGTGAAAAAAGCAGCATTCAGCGAAGCACTGTTAACTGGAGAAGGCAGAGAAAAAACAAGAAAACAAGCAGAATTCCTAAGACGCTTACAGACAGCATGGATGAGTGTACAGGACGGCGAGAAAAAAATAGATAATGAACGATTTCACGCATTCTACCTGGCAGTAACTCAAGAAGAATTTGCAAGCCTAATTGAAGGATCCACAGACCACCAATACGGCGGACGCATAAAGAACGGACAGAGAGAATCAGCATGGACTGCACAAGACCACAAGGAATACTTTGGAGAAGACAGAAGCGATGACAGAAAAGGCCAGATGACTGCATTTGGACTTGTAAGCGAATCAGAACTTCCTGTTGATGCAGAGCTAGAAAAAATCGTGACAGCGCTTAAAGAAGAAAAAGACGAAAAAGCAGAAAAAGACGAAAAAGATAAAGAAGACGCAGAAAGCCCTGCAGTAAAGCCAGGAGCAATAATTGTTGTTGACGGCAAGAAAGTCAAAGTTAAAAAAGTAAATGACGATGGAAGCGTTGAAACAGAACCAGTGAAAGAAGAAGGCGCTGGCGAAGGCGAAGGTCCGAGAGACGAGCGCGGATAAACCATTTTATTTTTTATTTTAAATCTTTAATTTCAAGGGGGAAAATAATGAAAAAATTCATACAAAAAAACCTGCCGTTCTTATCAATACTAATAATTGCAGCCTTATTTCTTGCACCGGCAATCCTAGCAACAGACGGCTGGACTGGTTTTGGGGCTGTTGATAGCTGGACTGGTTTTGGGGCTGTTGATAGCTGGACTGGCATTGGAGCAGTTGACGGCTGGACAAGCTTTGGAGCAGCAGACGGCTGGACAGGCTTATCAGGAGGCACACAAATAACTGATTCAGAAGAAGAAACAGAGCAGCCTGAAGAAACAGAAGAAGACGAGGGATATGACCCTTTTGATCCAGTATTTGACCAAGACCCCTTACCTCCAACAGGAGGCACAGAAATTCCGCCACTAGATGATGCATTTGAGGCAACAATTGACTTGTCATTAAGTGACAGCCCAGACCCGGTACAACCAGGAGACGAGTTAATTTACACAATCACATATTATAATAGAGGAAATGGGGATGCAAGAGACATAATAATAACAATGGATGCAGATTCCTACACGCCAATACAATCCTCAGAACCTTCTGCAACAACAGGAAACGATGAATGGAGAATAGAGGAAGTTGAGGCACACACAGGCGGAGAAATAACAGTCACAACAAAAGTGAAAGATAAAGCAGAGGATGGCCAAACACTAGAAAACACAGTATCAATACAATATTATGATCCAGTATATGGCATTAAAGAAACAAGCGAGATTGAGTACACACAGGTAAAAGAAATTTCAGAAGACACTGGAGATGGCTCTGATACAAGAGACGCTGATGAAATTGGAATAAAAGTATTATCCACAAGATTCCCAATACAATCTGGCATCGGAGAACCACTAATGATATCCCTACGGATAGAAAATGATGGCACAGAGAACCTAGAAGACGTGAAAATCTCTGTCGTAAGCCAGGATCTAGGAATAAGAACAAGTGCAGGACCATTTGACCTAGACAGCAATGATGATATAACAAAGACATTATTGATGGACATTCCTGCAGACACTCCTGAAGGAAATTACTTCCTGAGATTCACGATAACAAGCAATGGAAACACAAGAAGAACAATCTACAGAGACATTGATTTGGTATCTACTCTAGAATAGTTACAAACCGAAAACTTTATATACCATTAACATTTATTCACAAAAAGTTGATTAGGGGGTTAAAAAATGAAAGCAGTAAACGTGATATTACTCGCAATGTTGATTATTATAGCTATGGCAGGAGTTGCAAGCGCAGCACCAATGCCGGTGGTTATTGATGAAGTACAAGTCGATGACGTCGCCTTGTCACCAGACCACACTACAAGACTGGATGTTGAGAGAGGACAGACAGTTGAAGTTGAAGTTCTAGTAACAGCTACAGAAGACGTAGACGATGTAGAAGCAGAAGTCTTCTTATCTGGCTTTGAATACAACAGCTGGGAAAGAGCTGGAGACATCGTAGGACCAAAAAACCTTGATGCAAACACTCAATACAAACTAGAATTCAAGATACCAATCTCAGATGAATTTGAGGAAGATGACTACAAACTAAGAGTTCTATTAACAAACAGGAACAATGAGGAAGTAATCCAGAATTACAACCTGAAAATCGATGTTCCAAGACACAAAGTAAGAATTGACGATGTTGTCTTTTACCCAGAAAACTCTGTAAAAGCAGGATCTGCCTTGCTGGCAACAGTAAGAATTGAGAACAAGGGAGAAATGCAGGAAGACGACGTAAGAGTCAAAATGACAATACCAAACCTGGGTGTAAGCGCAACAGAATACATCAATGAAATCGAAGATGAAGATGATGAAGAAGAAACAGAAGAATTATTCCTAAGAATACCTCAATGCGCAGAACCAGGATTATATGACGTGGAAGTAACAGTATCATTCTCAGAAAACCACTTTTCAGAGAAAATAACCAAAACAATCCAGGTAACTGAAAACCCGCTATGCGCTAAAGAAGATGACGCGCCAAAAACAACAATCACAATCGGCTCACAAATGGAGAGCTTTGAACAAGGCGGAAGCGCAATATACCCAATAACAATAACAAACTCAGGAAGAGAAAGCAAGAGCTACACAGTAACTGTAGACGCTCAAGACTGGGCTGATGTAAGAATGTCACCATCCAGCACAATCGTGCTAGGAAGCGGAAAGACACAAACCATGTACGTCTTTGTAGATGCTGACAAAAAAGCACCACAAGGAGCACAGGTATTCACAGCAGCAATCAGCTCAAGCGGAGAGCAGCTAGAGCAAGTAGCATTGACAGCAAACATAACAAAAGCACCAAGCAATGCTTTAAAGATTGTTCTAGAAGTTGTCTTAATCTTGCTTGTAGTATTGCTAGTCATAATCGGTTTAATAATCGGTTTCACAAAGCTAAGAGGCAACAGCGAGCCTGAAATCGAAGATGACTTCCAGACAGAAGCATACTACTAGATTTTTTTCTTTTTCTCCATTTACTAGAGTTTGCCTCACAGGGGAGCATATACTATGAAACGATTTTTACCAATATTGCTGATAACAATCCTTCTTTTAACTACAGTAAATGCCCAGCAAGAGGACTTTAATGCATTTGGACCAGTAATAATCAAGACACTCCAGTGCACACAATACCAATTTCCTATCACAATAACAAATACAGGAGAGCTTGCAAGCACATACTATCTAGAAGTTGACGGAAGTGCTGCACAGTGGATAAAATTCGCACCAGCAAGCTTTAATCTTCAACCAGGACAATCAATAGTGGTACAGAGCTTCTTAGACACGCCATGCGATGCATCTGGTGATTATACACTAGATATCTACATATTAACTTCTTATGGACTAGAAAAGGTAATAATGCAGGACATTTCAGTTGAAAAACCACTAAACGTGGATATCAAGGCAAATGTGTTCTCACAAACAATCGCGCCCTGCCAAACAGCAGAATATGATCTAACAATAGTAAACCCTGCAACATTCACAGAAACATACACACTAAGCCTAGACCGCTTTGAAAACCAGGCAGAACTAAGCCAAGAACAGGTAACACTACCTGCAAACACCTCAAAAGATATCACAATCAAAATAACCCCTAACAACTGCGAACAAACAGGAGATCATACAATAGTATTCTCTGCAGAAGCTGAAAAAACAGGCACAATAGCAGAAATAGACCTGCAATTAGAGATAGAGGATTCAGGAATACCAATAATTGCAGAAGGAATCAAAACAATAAAATCAAACTTACTAGAAGAAAGCGCAGCAGAAATAAGTATATTTAACAAGGGAGAGACAGCAAAAGAGTATACGATACTAGTAGAAGGACAGAGCTGGGTCACAGCAGATACGGCAAGCCTTGCAATAGAAAAACAAAAAAGCGAGAAATTTAATCTTTATATCCAACCTCCAGAAGGAACAGGGCAAGGAGAATACCCTGTAAAAATAACAGTCACAGATGAAGCAGGATCAGAATACTCTAAAGAAATAGCAATCATACTAAGAAGCCCGACATTCATAGGAAAATTATTTTCTGATTACTTATGGCAGACAATAGTAGGAATAATCATATTTGTTCTGATTGTAGTAGGAATATACTTCCTAGCCAACAAACTGACAAGCGAAGAATACAAACTAGCAAGAGCAAAAAGAAAAAGAGAACGTACAAGAAAAAAAGCAGAACAAAAAAAACAAAAAGAAAAAATAAAAGCAGAAAAAGAAAAAGAAAAGCAAAGAAAAGAAAAAGAACTTGAGAGAGAAAGAGAAAAAGCAATACAAAAATACGAGAAAAAAATAAAATCAGAATATGAACTAATATCAAAAGACGAAATCATAGAAGGAAAGAGAGCACCAGTAAACTGGCTAAGAAACCTGATATTATTCTTTGTAATATTAATATTGCTTGCAATTGCAGTAACCTTCAGAAGCGTTTTATGGGCAAACAAATATTACGTGCTTCTTGGACTGATAATACTAGCAGCACTTCTAATAATAAGACAATTATCAAGATTAGGAAAAACAATAGCTCGCTGGAGAGGAATCATACTAGCAAATGAAGCACTATTGATGCACATTGGCTGGAAAAAAGGACTGCATCAATTAAGCTTTAAACTGGACTCACCAGCAAAAAGAGTGAAAGTTATTTCAAAGAAAGGGAGAACAAGGCATGCCAAATATGTACATCCAAAAGAGATGGTGTACCAATACTTCAGAATAGCATCATCTGTGCAAGACATCGACCTAAAAGAATCAAGATGCAGATTCAAGGTAAGCAAGAAATGGCTAAGAAAAAAAGAAATAAAAGAAGACGATGTTAAATTAGCAGTGCTAAGACACGGAAGCTATTCTAAACTAAAAACAATCCGCGAAGGTGCAGATGAAAAATATGTTTATTACAGGGCAGCAACAGATGTGTTCGGGCAGTTTGCAATAGTCGGAAAAACAAGTGCAAAAGAGAAAAAGAAGTCATACTTAGGATACGTTATTGCATTAATAATCTTAGTAATACTTGGAGCAGGGGTAATTGCATTAATAATGTCAAGTGATGCACCAATAACAGTCAAAGGAATACCTCCACAAATATGGGAACAAGACACGCCACACAGCCTTGAGCTAAACAAATACTTCAGTGATCCTGACGGAGACAAGCTTGATTATCATTTTGAGAGCCCACCAAACATGGATGTTCAAATAAATAATGGAATTGTTTATTTTACACCAGACCAAGGATGGTCAGGACAGAGAGTAATAACATTCACAGCAGACGACTGCAAAGGAGGGGAAGTCAAAAGCAACCCAGTAACACTAGTTGTAAAGAAAAAACTTCTTCCACAATCACTTGTGAGCTATCTGAAATACGTTCTGGCAGGAATAATAATCTTAATATTGATATTCGCAATAATCCTATTAAGAAAACCCGTCATGAAATGGCTTGCAGAAGATTAAAACTTATTTTTCTTAATTCTAAGAGCATAACCCAATATATTCATAAGAGGATGCAGAAGACCGAACAAAACCAAAGCAATTGCAATTTCTGAGACAGATAACGGCACTAAAAGACTTCCTAATACCAATGCACCAATAATCCAATCAAGCTGGTCCCAAGGAGGCAAGGATTTGCCAGGAGCAGTGTTTCTCTGCCTCTTGGCAAAGCTTTCTACAAGATCTCCTAATAAAGCGCCAAAACCAAGCAAAAAGCCAAGCAAAAACACGCTTGTTGCTGAATAATCAACTAAAGAATAATTCTGCATGAAAGGATAAAGCAATTTTTGCAGGTAAACAACAATTATTGCAACTAAAACGCCACAAACAAGGCCCCTCCAGGTTTTGTTTTTTCCAAAAACTGGTTTTTTTCTGAATTTTTTGTTGAAATCAACAGGAGTTTTTAGAATAGGGAGCCACTTAAACAAAACAGGGCCCATGTTTGCTATGCCTGCAGGAAGCAGAAACCAAAAAACACTGACAATTAAATCAAGCATTTTTCCTCCTGTAATATATTATATAATCCAATATACTAATGACTGCTGCAAAAAGTATTGCATACATTCCAATTTTTATTAATAACAGATTTTCCATAACCATAAAAACCAGAGTTAAAAATTGAAGCGCAGTAACAATCTTTCCAGGAAACCTTGCTTTTGCCTCTAATTTTTTCGATTTTCCATTATTTAAAACAAACAACCAAGCAATAACAGTGAAAATATCCCTGATGAAAAAGAAAATAATGTAATAAGCAGGCAGTTCCAGTCTTAAATAAATGAAAACAAAAAGCATTAAAACAAAAATCTTGTCAACTGCAGGATCAATAATGCCGCCTAATTTAGTGACTTGATTAAGTTTCCTTGCAACAAAGCCATCTAACGCATCTAAAAGTATTGCGATTATTAAATAAACATATTTAATGGTTGAGTCAAACTGAAGAATAATTAATGCTCCAAAAACTAACCGCAAAATCGATAGTGTATTAGGGATATTACATATTTTTTTCATATATTTATCTCCAAAAGCACAGGCAAATGATCTGAAAGCTTTTTGTTAATTGTTTTACAGCTCTTAACCTTTATATTTTTTGTGCATAAGAACAGGTCTAATGCTTTTTTAGGATTATGCGCAGGAAATGTGCCTGTTTTATTAATAATCTTTAAATTTGCCTTTTTTAGAAGAGGTTCTATCTCCTGAAGCCCTGCAAAAATATTAAAATCTCCGCAAAGAATTGTTTTATCTTTTATTAATTTCATTATTTCTGCAAATTGTTTTTTCCGAGTGTTTTTTGCGAGTGAAAAATGTGTCATAAGCAAAGTTATTCCTTTTGGCAAAGAAACCTCATAAATCAATTTTTTAGTGCCGTTCTTGAAATAATGCCTTTTTATTGGCAGCTTTTTCTTAGAGAAAACTGCATTACTTTTTGTGCGAAAAGCAGGAAGTCTTGAGAGAACACTTTTAGAACCGTATTTGTTTGTGATGTCATAATATGGCTGGTCTTTATTAAAATAATCTGCATGCGCGCCTTCTATTTCAATAAGACAGCACAGATCTGGGTTTTTACTTTTGATAAGCTGCTTGATTCCTTTGAGAACATTTTCTTTAACACTATTCGGGCAATGCAAATATCTGTACCACTTTAGAGCATAATCTTTTTTAGAACCATCTAGCCCTAAGCCATAACCCATATTGAAAAGAAGAATCTTTAGTTTAGCCATATTTCTGCTTAACATTGACTGGTTTTTAAATTTTGTGTTAAACAAAAATAAATGGGGATAAAGACTTTGCAAAATTTTCGATTTTTATTCGCAAAAAATCACAGGTCACTGGACATTCTATCGTATGATATTTAAATAGAACCTGCTGCGATTAATTCATGAAATTTGATTTATCGCAGATACACTTTAGTGAAAAAGATCTGGAAAAGAAGCTGAGATTGCCAAAAGAACCTTCATTAGAATTGGCAGAAATTATGGGGATTCATTTTGGCGATGGCTCTATGCATAAAGAATATAGATATACATATAGATTGTCTTATACTTCTAATATTTCTGAGAAACAATATTCAGAGCATATTAATAAATTATTCAAAAAAGTATTTAATGTATATTTTAGATCAAAAATAGACACAAATAAAAATTGTGTAGTTTTACGCTTTATTTCAAAAGCGCTATGCGAGTTTTTTAATAAAGTATTGAAAATACCTTATGGTTCAAAAAATAATTTGGTAATACCAAAAGATATTCTTTATAAAAAAGAATATTTAATTGCATTTGTAAGGGGACTTTTTGATACAGATGGATGTATAACTCTGCAAAGACAAGGGAAATATGAATACGTTCTAATTAAAATATGCACAAAACATAAAAATTTAGCAAAAGAACTTGTAGAAATATTAGAATCTCTGGGAATTCCTTCATTTATTTGTACTAAATTCTGGAGGCAAAACAAAGGATTTGACGTGGTAATAAGAAACAAGAATGCAATCAAATTCTTTGAAGTTGTAGGCTCAAGTAATTATAAAAATATAAAAAAATGGGGACGCTGGGAATTTCCTGCCAGCGCTTAGTACCGCCAACATTTTGAATTTCTGAAGAATCACTGTTTTGTGATCCTTTCCCAGATCAGCCGGTGCCTCCATTGTAAAACGCACCAGCGATGTAATCATCGTCTTTCGACTCATCGCTCCATGACTGGAGCCGGCGATAATAGCCAGGTTATACTACGTCCCCAATAGTAGAAGAGAATTCATAGAGGTTATTTAAAGTTTACTAAATCGCCCACAGATGTCCTGGATTTGCTTATAAAACCAGCAGGAAGCTCTAAGACATACATGGCTCTTGCCTTAGGAGTGTAGAATCTATACGGCAGAAGCTGCTCTTTAAGGTCAACAACCTTCATCTGGCGGTCAAGATACACTAAATCAATAGGCTTTCTGACCAAAAGAGTGTGGATTGGGATTATTTTCTCTTTTCTGAAGACGAACATCAAAGGAGTTATATTGTTCTTGAGCATCAAGCCAAATGTTTTTGCCAGAATATTTCTGCGCTTTTTGCAATACTTCGCAATTACTGTCTTCTTTGTAGTGTTTTTGATCACAATTATCCCTTTTTATTATTTCTTAAAAAACAGCCAGTTCTTAGGCGGCTTAAACAGAATTAAACAGTACTCTCCTTTTAATTTTTTCCCCTTGAAGTTAACTATAATCTTGTTCTTTGTTTTCTCGACGAGAGAATATGTTCCCTTGTCCCAAATTTCCACTTTTCCAGCGCCATACTGGCCTTTTGGAATTGTTCCCTCAAACTTTGCATAAGAAAGTGCATGATCTGTGACCTGAACTGCAAGTCTCTTCAAGCCTTTTTTCAAGGGCGGCTGTTTTGGAACTGCCCAAGACTTAAGAACTTTCTTCATTTCCAGACGCAAGTCCCAGTGCAGATGAGATGCATGGTGCTTGTGAACAACAAATATTGGCATTTTTTACAGATATTTTACAAATTTTTTATCAACTAATCTCAAGAAATCTAGTTTCTTTGCAATAGGCCTTAATCTCCGGTTCATGGAGCCATTCTTATTAGCTTTTTTCTTTTCTTTAAAGTCTGTCTTTAGCTTCTCAATATTTGCTTCAAGATATGCTCTTAGAGAAGCAGGGCCTCTAATGTTCTCTTTTTTAATCAATGCAGTAAAAACCTTGAATTCTGGAGTGTCCTGCAGATAGGCAGGAATTTTTTTCTTAACATCGTCTTTGAATACCATGATATCACCTTTGTTAGTCAATTATAAAAGCTTTTCGAACTTTTTCCAGGGTAAAGTATTGATTATGTCTTTTTTCCTGGCCCAGCCTCGCCTGGCAGTAGCAATGCCAAATTCCATATACCTTAATTGATCTGTGCTGTGGCTGTCTGTATCAATAACAAGCTTTGTCCCTTTATCAATTGCAAATTTTGCATTAACATCATTCAAATCAAGTCTCGACGGAAAAGCGTCAATTTCGGGCCAGACATTATTTGCCTTGCAGGCATCAAAAATCTTCCCTAAATTAACAGCATAAGGTTTTCTTGCATTAACCAGCCTGCCAGTAGGGTGAGCAAGAATATGAACATATCTGTTATCCAGAGCCTTAAGAATCCTTTTAGTCATCTCTGCCTCTGAACTCTTGAATCTGGAGTGAACAGCAGCAAGCACAATATCCAATTTTTTAAGATATTTGTCAGAATAATCCAGTGAGCCGTCTTTTAGTATATCCACTTCAGCACCTTTTAGAATCTTGATTCCTTTCAGTTTTTTATTAATCTTGTCAATCTCTGTGATGTATTTTGCAAGTTGTTTTTCAGTCATTCCATGAGCAACATATTCGCTCTTGCTGTGGTCTGTTATGGCGATATATTCATAACCCATCTGCATAGCTGCCCTGGCCATTTGTTCTATTGTATTTGCACCATCACTGTGTTTTGTATGCATCTGAAGATCCCCTTTAATATCCTTGTAACCAATAAGTTTTGGGAGCTTATTTTTCAAGGCAGCCTCTATCTCGCCAAGGTTTTCACGAAGCTCTGGCTCAACATACTGCATTCCAAGCTTTTTGTAGACTTCCGGCTCTGTTCTGCCACAAAGATACTTTTTTGTCTTTGAATTGAATATGCCATACTCATTCAGCTTAAGCCCTTTTTTTATGGCAATCTTTCTGCAACGGATATTATGGCTCTTAGAACCTGTAAAATACTGCAGAGCAGCACCAAAACTCTTTTCCTCAACAACCCGAAAATCACAATTAAGCCCTTCTTTTAGCCTAACAGAAGACTTAGTAGAGCCTTTAGCAAGCACAGCTGAAACAGAAGGAAGCTTTGTGAAATAATCCATCACTTTCTTAGGATTAGAGGAAACACCAAGAATATCAAGATCCCGCACAACCTCTTTCCTTCGCCGAGTAGAACCAGCCAAGCTAATATTTTTCACTTCTCTTAATTTTTTCAAGCTAGAGATGACTTCCTGTGCAATAGGCCAAGCCTTGCCAAGAAGCATCTTGCCTGCACTTGACTTGTAAAGATCAATGCCTTTCAAAATATCCTCTTCGCTTTTTTCCCCAAAACGAGGAAGTTTTCTTATCTTTCCAGACTTAGCAGCTTTTTCAAGATCCTTGATAGACTTAATTTTAAATTTCTTAGCAAGAAGCAAGGCTTTTTTAGGACCCATCCCAGGAATACCCATAATCTTTTCAACACCTGCAGGAATACTTTTCTTTAAACGCGCATATTCCTTAATCTTACCTGTCTTGATGAACTCCTCAATCTTTTTAGCAATAGCATCACCAACCCCAGGAATATCTTTAAGAGCCTTCAGGCCGCCCTTTTTGTATATCTTCTCAACATCTTCAGAACTAGTCTCAACAGACTGAGCAGCACGACGATACGCCCGCGGCTTCCACTCAACTTCCTGCATCTCAAGAATGTCTGCCATCTCATAAAATATGCTGGCAATCTCGAGATTTTTCATTTTTTAATCACCTAATTATGACTATAAATACGAGTATAAATACTTTTTGGAAAAATTTAAATATGTGCTCTTATGATTCCTCTTACTATGAAACGGCTGGTATTATTAGCATTATTCTGCACATTGATTATGCTAGCTAGCTGCAGCCCAATAGAGCAGCAATGCGAAAAACCATTCATTCTAAAAGATGGTGAGTGCTGCCTAGACATGGATGAAGACGGCTCTTGCGACACAGAACAAAATGCAACAAAAGAAGAAACAGAACAGACAGAGACAGAGATTGTTGTTGAAGAGACAACGCCAGTAGAGGTGGAAACCAAAAAAACAGAGACAACAGAAGAACCAGAAGAAGAGCCAATAGAGAAAATAACAGAAGATCTGACAGAGGAAGAGATAGAAGAATTTGAGAAAGAATCTGCAAGCGTAGATGCATCCTCGCTTCTAGAAAAACTTATGAAAACCTACACAAATGACGTGACAGGCTATAAGTATCTATATCACGATGATTGGTATTTTCTTTATGAAGATAATATCAAAGTAAAACTTGGAGAATCAGAGCAATACATGAGCCAGGATGTAAACGGCACACATTATGCAATATTCTACGTAGACACAATTTACATGAACCTAATAAACAAAACAGCAATAGGATACTGCGAAGGAAACGACCCAAGATTAGGAAACAGAAGATGTGCAGAACTAGAGTTGGAAGATGTACCATACAAATTAAGGTACAGTGACTTTTATACCAAAAGACCAGATGAATGGTTATTTGAGGCATACACACTGGAGCCTGAAGTAAAGACAGAGACAGGATATTATTATGTAGGCCCAAGAAAAGTCAGAAGATTAGAGTACCAAGATGGACCAACACAGGTAATAATGTACTATGATGAAGAAATCGGGCTTCCAATAAAAGTGCAAACTTTCATAGACGAGCAGCCAAGCGGATTATGGCTATATGACTTCTTATCAGCAAACACAATCAAAGAAAAGCACGTAAGACACAGAACAGCAGAAGAAATATCAAGCAAAGAAGGATTTTACTCTACTGCAAACTAAATTCTATCACCAAGATAACAAACAGCCATTCCCAACAAAATACAGACTGCCACATACTGAATCTTTAACCAAGAAGTGCCAGAACTAGTCAAGACCAGCAATATTCCAAATAATGCAACTCCGATTCCGGCGCAAAGGCCCCAAAAATCATGCTTCATCTTCACTACCTCTAATATTGCTATGTTTTGATAATTTAAAAAGATGGTGGAAATATTTAAAAACAAGAATCAACTGAATAAAATAGCAGCATAACCCACTGAAACAGAATAATCACTTTTAGAGATGTCTGCAGAGGTATAATATTTGAGCAGCTCTGCTTTGGCAGGCTTAATACACTCTAATAAACACGCAATAGGATATCTGCCACAGATTGTGGCGCCTGTTTTATCAATGTAATCAAGAAAACCTTTTGCATCTAATTTTTTAATTTGCTTTATTGCACCTGCATCAAGCTTATGCATTTTTTCTTTTATATCCTCTGTAAAAGGGGCAAAACCATAATCTGCCCCATAATGAGTGAAATCAGAGCTGGCAATAATAACTGCTTTTTTATTTGACTGCTTAAGTGCTTTTAATATTGCACCTGCAACCTGCTTATAATCCTCTGACACAATAATCGGGACAAACTTGAAATCTTTTAAGATGAACTGCAGAAAAGGAATCTGAACCTCAATAGAGTGCTCATTAGCATGCGCCTGCTCATCTTGCAGGATGCCATTCTCAATAAGCAATTTCCCAAAATCCTTATCAACACTTGCAGTGCCTAACGGGGTGCGCCAGTCCTCTAGGCTAAGGCAGCTGGGAAAACCAGAGTGCGAAAGCCCAAGAATAATGAAAATATCTGGAGAGTGTGATTCTGAGATTTCCTTATAGCAATAGGCTGCACAAGGGCCAGAATATACATACCCTGCATGCGGAACAATCACTCCTTTAATTGATTTCTCTCTTTTTTCAGGCAGTTTTCCAGGCCCAAAATCAGACAAAAAACAATCCTTAATACTCTGCTTAAGACTTTCTGCATTGTCTGGGTAAAAAGCCCCTGAAACCACAGGATTCCTCATAATTAAGTTGTTTACTGCAGCATATATAAACCTTTTCAAGGTTAAAAAAAGGCAATAGTGCACTACATTTGAACATTAAATCGCCTGTTTCTCAGATTTATCAAAATTTGAATAGTAATTGAAGACTTCGCAAGGCACTATTGCCTGCATTCTCAAGAGTAAAGTATTTAAATAGAGTCTGTTTTTAAAGAAAAATATGGGGAGCCAAAAAGAATTTGACAAGGATTTATCTGAATATCTTTCAGGCAGAAAAAGAAAAAAAATAGATGTCCTTGGAATGATAAAAGGAATAATGCCAAAACCAACTCCCCCGCCTGTAAAAATGCCTCCAGAAATACAAACATACGGAGAACCAGAAGAGAAAAAACCAGAACCTGCAAAAGTAGAGGAACCTAAAGTAGAAACTTTAGAGGAAGAGGTTGTTGGTGAGAAAAAATCCATTTGGCAGAGCCTAGTAGACCGGTTTAAGTTCAAGCCATACAAAAAAGAAGCAGAACAAAAAGACAAAATGATTGAAGAAGAGGAAGAAGGCAGGATAAAAGAGATGGTTGCAAAAGAACTAATGCAAAAAGACATGAGAGACATGGCAAAAATCACACTCTATGTCATAAAACAACTGCCTCCAGAGAGACTGAAAGAGTTCAAGCAAAGCACAGACTGGACAGACCTAAAAGAACTTCTAAAGAAATACAAATTTATCAAATAAGCTTAGGAAGATACCCTGCAACATGTTCTGCAATAGCGCCAACAGTCTCACCGTATCTTTCTTCTATTTTCTCAACAACGCTCTTTTTCTGAGACGCGATATACTCATCTGCGTATCTCTTGAAATACTCTCTTATATCCACTTTATAGACAAAAGGAAGCTTGATTTCATCTGTAACAAAAACATTGCCTGTAAGAACTATGTTTGCAGGCTCTTTGCTTGTGGCAAGCTGCAGAACCAATGAAAGAGCAGGAGCCCAGCTAATGTTCTGCTGAAAAGGAATTCTCGTGACCTGCTTGGCAGGCAGTTTCTCTCCTTGCAAGAATCCAGAAGCAAGCTTCTGGTCTGTAGGCTCAAAAACAACACTTAAGTCAATCCTGTTAATCTTTACTGAGATAAGATTAGGATTATACACATCAATAAAACCTACAAAAGAGAAACCTTTCAAGCTAAAATCTGTGAATTGTGAAATCTTTACATCTGTCACCTTGAGCTGAGTAAATGCATAGAAATAATAAGCAGCATAGCCGCCAATTGCAATCAAGAGAATTAAAAGTATAACAACAGGAACAATCCACCTCTTTTGCTTTTTCATACAGGCTTTTTGTATATTCCAGTATTTAAATGTTAAGGTGAAATAGAGCGAAGAAGCCCGAATTTAGAGCCAGGATATCTTTTTTCCAGACTGTCAAGCATCTTGCCAAGCTTTGATTTTGTTTTTTGTCTGCCTTTTATTTTCTTTATTTTAGCAAAATATGAAATCTCTTCATGGGAAATATTTATTAAAAGCTTTATGTGCTTTGTTTTAGGCACTTTTTTAGCATTAAACAAGGCATCCAGATACTGCTCGATTTCATCATCCAGGTTCCAGGGAATAAGCACTTTATTATATCCTTTTGAGAGCTTGTCAGCTGATTTTATTGTGCCTTTTTTAAAGTCAATATTAAATGGTTGATTCTGGAATATTGCTTTAATCAAGTAAATTCCTACTTTTGATTGTAGAGTGCCATCGTCTATATACAGAATTTTGTCTGCAGGCTTAAGCCATTTATTGTCCCTAAGACTCTTTCTAACCCTTTTTTCAATGACTTCTGCAAAACAGGAAGGACAGAGACTGCCGCCTAAATGCTTAAGGTCTATTTTAGCTGTTCTAGAGCATTTAATACACGCCATATAGGCTTGAAAAGAGGCTTCCTTTATAAATATGTTTTATGACTACTCTAAAGTGCTCCTAAACCGAAAGCTTTATATACTATAAGTACTATATAAGAGTAGTAACAGCTGGGTTAAAGGGAGGTTTTCGCGCTTAAAACTTATTATCAATTTACAATCACCTCTTTTTCCCGAGCAGATCTCTTCGGAGATCTGCAAGGGTTTTATAATCAACCCAGAATCAAGAAAGCCTGCAAAAACAGGCAATTAAAACATAATCACCTCTTTTTCCCTCGCAAACGTTTCTTCGGAGACGTTTGCAGGGTTTTATGCTCCTTTTTTGTGGACCACATCAATAGAATTCCTGCAAATAAGCCAAGAAAAAAAATCAAAAGCATTTTCCTATCCACTCTTTTAATGATATCCTGAACAGTTCGTTTCTTAGGAAAATATATATCTAAATTAGCAAACTCAAGAGCATATCCTGTGAACAACAAAGCAGAAAACTTATCTTTTTCTTTAAGAGAATTTGCATATTCATAATAAGAATAACTGATAATTGGAAAAATCCCTTTTTGCTCTGCCTTAATCAGGCTTTTTCTAACAATATCCAGCTTAAGGTCAATTAATTCATCCAGTTCTTTATCTTCCACACCAATAACAGCCAGAACAACATCAATCTCTGACTTTAATTTAATAGCTTGATACAAGCAATCAACATATTTTCCATTATCCAAGTCTTCATAAGCCTTGTCCATCTCCTTGCGAGAGACAAGTTTCATGTTTGGAAGAATTGACCGAATATAGTTATAACGTTCCTCTGCTTCATTAATCTTGCTCTTGCACGTGCTCTTTAAATGCGTTTTATCTAACTCAAACTCATTCTCATCACCATTAAAGAACTTGCTCCAGGTCTTAGCAGAATGTAATCTTTCTTCTGCATATGCCATCATGTCGTTGGACTTATTTAGCTTCTCAGATTCCAATGCATCTGTGACTGCATCGCGCGCTTCCTGAAGACGCTCTTTAACAGCCATCATTGTCTGAAGAGCAGTGATTGTATTCATCTTTGTACTGTTTATTTTCTTATCAAATTCATCTATGCTTTCTTCCAGAACTTTGGCCTGATTTTCAATATCCTCTTTTGATAAATTAGATAATTTGAAGATATCCTGCTTTAAGCTAACACTAGACCTAAAACAATAAGAAGCAGCACTATAGTATTCTCCTAAATCAAAAGACTCCTTGCTTTTTTCAGAGTAATTCAGTGCTTTGATCTCTTTTTCAGAAGTATTTTTATCAAGTTCTTCACGCAGGGACTTTAATTGCTTTGTTATGTTTTGATTTCTTGAGCACAGATCAATAGCAACAGCCTTCATCGTAGCTTTGTATGCAGGATCAATAACAAACTCACCAACAGGCTCCTTAATCTTGTAACCAGTAAATATCTCAAGTGCTTCTGCCAAGGTTGCAACTTCAGTGACGTTAATAGAAAGATTTTTCCCATACTCAACAAGATCTAATTTATTTGACTGATTAAGCTCAAAAGATTCATTTGTTTTATTTTTTTCAGGCTCTTTTTTAATATCAACAACCTCAACTTCGTCCTCTGCATACATTCTTGTTCCTTTAGGAATCAATACATGAGTTATCCCGTTTTCAGAAGCTGCCTTGATCTTGCCTTTAAGCCCACCAACAGCGCCAATAGTGCCTCCTGAATTAATTGTTCCTGTAACAGCAGTATCTTTTTTCATCTCCTGCTCAAGAAGCAAGGAAGCAGCCAATACAGCTGCAGAAGCACCTGCGCTAGGGCCCCCGACCACACCAGGAAGCGCCTTAATTGTATAGAAAAAATCATAGTCAGAGCAATCAACGTCAATCTGATCACAGGCAATCTGCTGGGCAAAACGCATGCTAACCTGCGTAGTAACCTGAGTAAGAGGAAAAGTCTCTAGAAAAACCCTGTTTTTTCCTGGCTGAATATCCAGATCCAGTGTTGCAGAAGCACCATACTGTTTTCCTTCTTTACTCATCAAAGCAAGCAATTTTGTGCTGCCGTGCATTTCAGAAGCAGAGTATACTACAGGAGCTAATGCTATCAACAGCAGTACTGCGAATAAGACCATATTCTTTTTCATCATAGAAGCTAGACAGAAGAATAGTATATATATTTTATGATTTTTGCTTTAGCCAGTTCCTTACAAAAGCAAGCTCTTTTTTCATCAATTCAGGATCAGAACCCCAGTTAGATTCAATAACAATCGGGCAATCAAGCTTTTTAATAGGTTCGCAGCTTTCAAGGTATTCTTTAGGAGCCTTATGAAATAATTTATGGCCTGCTGCATTAGGTATTTCTCCCCCACCAAGATGAACAGCATAAATCTTGTTCTTTAATTTCTTGACATATTCATTGATTTCATCAGATTCATAAGCATGATTCACATCAAGAACCATCTTAAAACGCCTGTTTTTCTTGAGAAACTCCTGCATATCCTTAACAATATAGCCGTGAATTGAACCGCCATTCTCAATGACAATATTCCATCTTGTGCCTTTGAACAGTGTGTGATCCTTTATCCAATGCATATGCAGAATAGCATAATCTGCTTTTAGCAAACGATATAAGCAATAACATTTTTTAATTACATCCCTTGTCTTGTCATTTCTCTGATATTTTATTCTAGGAAGGTGCATGCCGACAAACTTGAACTTCTGAAGCAGGTTTCTCACTTCATTGCTGAAAAAGCCTTCCAGAAGCTTGGGATCTGAAAAAGTAATCTCTACACCATCAACATTAAGCTGTCTAATCTTTTTTATTGCTTCAACATTATCCAAAGGGTTTTTACCATCCCAGAAATTGCCAGTAGATATTAAAATAGGGTTTTTCATTTATTTTTTGGCTTTCTTTTTAGCCTTTTTCTTTTTCTTCTTTTTTTTCTTGGCAAACTTCTTATTTCCGTTACCATTACCATCAAGACTCTCAGTATACCTGCATTTAGGATACTTATTACAAGCCATGAAAGCACCATAAACAGATTTTCTCAAGACAAGCTCTCCTTTGCCGCACTTAGGACACTTTCTTCCTTCCTCTATCTTCACTTCAACCTTCTTTCCAGGGCAATCTGGATTAATACAGACTTCCTGAGGCTTCTTGCCTTTTCTAATTGCCTTAACAATCGGGTGGCCGCACTGCTCACAAGTCTTATCAGTGACCTTAATCAAAGCATTGGAAGGAAGCTTAAACGTAACTTCGCATTCAGGATATTTGTCACAAGCAACAAAAAAACCAAACTTTCCTTTCTTTATAACAAGAGTGCCGTCACACTTAGGGCATTTTCCAACTGTCTGCATAGCAGCACGAGTCTCTGTAAAAGTCTTCTTAAGACCCTCACCGATATCTTTTTCTTTTTTCTTGAATTCCTTGCAAATGTCTGTAACAACAGCTTTAGCTTCTTTAAGCACTTTTTCTTTCTTAAGCTTTCTTGCGCGAATCTCATCCATGTCTTCTTCAAAGTGCCTTGTCAAGGCCTCGTCAACAATCTTAGAAACATACTTTTCAAGAATCGCAATAATGTGAATGCCTAAATCAGTAGCTTCAATGCTTTCCCCTTTAATGTAATTCCTTGAGTATAACCTCTCAACAATATCTGCTCTTGTGGCCTTTGTGCCAAGGCCTCTTTTCTCAAGCTCTTTAATTATAGAAGATTGTGTGTATCTTTTAGGCGGTTGAGTCTCTTTGTCATGCATAGTAATTTTTAATACATCAATTATGTCTCCCTTGTCTAATTTTGGAAGCTCAACTTCCTCAAGCTTGACATAAGGGGCATAAAACTCATGCCAGTTTTTTTCAATTGTTCTTGTGCCTTTTGCAATAAACGGTTCATCCTTGACATTAATCTCTGCAGTCATTGTCTCACGCTTGGCAGCCTCTGCAAAAGTAGCAAAGAACCTCTTTGCAATCAAATCATAAATCTTTGCATTCTTGCCCTCTAGCTTGCCAGATATACCAGTAGGGTATATTGCAGGGTGTGCAGGATCTGTCTTTTTTCCATTATTAGGAGTTAAGCTCTTTAGTGCAAGCAGTTTGTTGCACAATTCCTTGAAATTTTTCTGCTTTGCAAGCGCTTTTAGTATTTTTGAGTATCCAATTGCAGCAGGCAACTGCTGAGAACTTGTTCTAGGATATGAAATCAATCCATTAGTGTAAAGATCCTGAGCAATAGAGAGTGTTTCCTTAGGCCGTATGCCAAAACAACGATACGCTTCTGTCTGCAAACTAGTAAGGTCAAAAGGTGCTGGCGGAGCCTGCTTAAATTCTCTCTTATCAATAGAATTAACCGTGGCGTTTTTCTCTTTCTTAACCTTGTTCATAACTTCATCTGCTTTTTTCTTTTCCCAGAACTTATCTTCCTTGTGCCATGCATCAATAGGCTTGTTTTTTGCCTTGCCATTAAGCTCAATCTGCCAAAAAGGAACCGGCTTGAAAGCCTGAATCTCTTTCTCCCTATCAACAATAATCTTTAAAGCAGGAGCCTGAACACGGCCAGTGCTTAAAATCTTGAACATGCCTGCAGATTTGATAGCAGACGTAAGTGCTCTTGAAAGATTGATACCATAATAATAATCCAGAAAATGCCTAGTCTCTCCTGCCTCTGCCTGGCCCCAATCAAGATGAGAAGAGGCTTCATCATATGCCTTGATAACATCAGGTTTTGTCAAGGTGCTGAACTTCATACGCCTTGCTTCATTCCTGTTGCAGATAAATCTCACAACATTAAGGCCAATAACCTCTCCTTCAACATCATAGTCGCAAGCAACTGTGAAAGATTTCGCATCTTTTGCAAGTTTTTTCAATGCATTGTAATATTTTTTTGAGAAATCTGCACTCTTGGATATTTCAAAAGAAGGAACCCACTCAATATCAAAAACAGGATACTTGAAACCTGCTTTTTCTTTTTCAGCCAAGCCAAACAAATGACCAACTGCGCAACCAATAACCAAATCTTTTCCCTTATGAGTTACTTTATAGTATGGAACTCCCTTAATATTCTCTTTAATCGGCTTTCCTTCAGCAAGAGCTTCTGCAATTCTCTTGCTTGCATTTGGCTTTTCTGTAATGATTAACTCGTACATAAGATTATAAAAAACTAGGGCTTATTTAAAAAGGTTTGTAAAAAGGGGTAAACTATATATATAAGGAAGCAATTTATTAACAATAAAAAAGAGGAGAAAAATGGACCAAGCATCATTAAAAAGAGCATCCAGGATAGCCAATGTACTTGTAAAACAAGGACTTGGTTACTTTGTGCAAGAGTTTGGATTCAAGTGGTGCCTGCCGTTTCATAAAAGAATCACAACATACAAAAAAGGAGATTCTATTCCTGTAAGGCTTCGCAAATCAATGGAACAGTTAGGGGGAGCTTATGTCAAATTAGGGCAGCTGCTAAGCTTAAGACCAGATCTTGTTCCGCAGGAATACTGCGATGAATTCAGCAAACTGCTTGACAAGATGCCTGCATTTTCTTATGAAAAAGTCAAGAAAATAGTTGAAGATGAATTAAAGCAGCCGCTGAACAAAGTATTCAAGAAATTTGACAAAAAACCAATAGGAAGCGCGTCAATAGCGCAAGTGCACAAAGCAGTGCTTCGCAATGGCAAAAAAGTTGTAGTAAAAGTACAGAGACCTAATGCAAAAGAGCAGTTTCACTCAGACATACAAATAATGTATTTTCTTGCATACAAGATAGAGAAATACTTCAAAGAATCAACGGTCTCGCCTGTTGAAATAGTGAAAGAATTTGACAGATACACAAAAGACGAGCTTAATTTCCTTGTAGAGGCTGAAAATGTTGAGCAGTTTCATCAAGCATTCAAGAAAATAAAAAAAATTGTTACACCAAACATATACCCCGAGTATACCACTTCCCGAGTTTTTGTGATGGATTATATCCATGGAGCGAAACTAGCAGAAATAGAAAACAGCATATCTCTCAAAACAAAAAAAGAAATAATAAAAACAATCTCAGATGCAATGTTCACACAAGCGCTTGATGCAGGAGTGTTTCATGCAGACCTGCATCCAGGAAATATCCTTATATTGTCCAGGCAAAGAGTCGCCCTGCTAGACTTTGGAATCATAGGACGACTAGACCCAGAGCTGAAAAGCAATACCATAGATATGATTGTGGCGCTTGTCAATCATGATTCAAAAGCAGTCACAAGAATCTTGCTTAAAGTAGGGATGCCTACAGAGCGCACAAACATAGAAAATTTTGAGCTTGATGTTGATGATGTAATCAGAAACTGGAATCCAGCAAGCAGTATCAGGGCAACACATGTACTGCACCGCTTGTTCAATACCTGCATCAAGAATCATATCAGAATGCCTGCAGACCTTATCTTATTGGCAAAAGCACTAGTTACATTAGAGGGTACATGCACGCAGCTAGACCCGCAGTTTAACTTTATTGATTACACAAAACCACAGATTGCGCGCATACTTAAGAAACAAAACAAGCCAGCTGCGTTAATAAAAAGATTCTTGAAAAAATCAATGGAAGCAGGAGACATATTATCTGATCTTCCAGAGCAGGCATCTGACTTAATTGAGAGATTCAAGAGAGAACCTTTGAAGCTGGACATAAATGACACAGACATAGGACATCTCGGAAGGTCTATTGGCTTTGGCAGCAATAAATTGTCTTATTCAATACTAACTGCAGCGCTTTTGGTTTCAGGGGCAATGCTGGTAGACATAAGCCCGAAAATATTTGGTTACTCCATATTCTCAGTATTTGCCCTTTCATTTGCAGTAGTATTATTAGGCATATTAACTGGATCAATGGTGCGGGAAAGATTATTGCCGTACGGCTTGATCAGAAGGAGGTAGAAAATGAGCAAAAGAGAAACCCTGAAAAAAATGGCTAAAGTGCCAATAAAAGTAGCAAAATACGCTAAAAAAGAGACAGAAAGAGAAGTCAAGAAACTAGTTAAAGGAAAAGACCACAAAGAAGTCAAGAGAGTAGCAAAAAAGATGGTTGCTGAAACTAAAAAGTACACTACAGCAATGAGAAAAATCTTGATGGCAGAGATGAAAAAAGCAGCAAAAGTCGGCGCTAAAAGAGTCAAGAAGAAAGCAAAAAAAGCTAAAAGAAAGGTCAAGAGAAAAGTCAAGAAGAAGAAAAGATAATTTTTATTTTTTTCCTTCTATATATTATTAGGATTTCTAACTATTTAAAGCTTTGTTTATACTCGAGGATGGCGAAGAATTATCCGCAGATAACTTTATATACTTTCAGCGATATATAAAATCGTTATGATTAAGAACAAATTCAAAGAGCAATTCATTGGAAAAGATCCATTCACCGACATTCTTGGACAGAATATTACCAAAGAGCAGATTAAATCAGCTTTGCTGATGGACAGGCACATACTGATAATCGGGCCGCCTGGAGTTGGAAAGACAACAATAGCAAAAAATGTTGCAGCATTATTGCCTGAGATTGAAGTAAATGACTGCCAGTATAATTGCGACCCAAAAGAACCTTTATGTCCGAGCTGCAAATCAAAAAAACAAAAGACAAAAAAAATAAAAGGAACAGAACGACTTGTAAGACTGCAGGGAAGTCCTGACTTAACTGTTGAAGATATATTAGGAGATATTGATCCAATCAAGGCACTGAAATTCGGGCCAGCTTCTTTAGAGGCATTTACACCAGGGAAAATATTCAAAGCAAATAACGGCATATTGTTCTTTGATGAAGTAAACAGATGCCCTGAAAAACTACAAAACGCATTACTGCAGGTTCTTCAAGAGGGAAGAGCAACAATTGGTTCGTATACAATAGACTTGCCTGCAAATTTTATCTTCATAGGAACAATGAATCCAGAAGAGACTGCTGCAACAGAAAGATTATCTGATGTTTTCTTAGACAGATTTGATGCAGTGCACATGACATATCCAGAAAACATTAATATTGAGACCGAAATCGTGCTAGACAAAGGAAAGAAAACAGATGTGCAGTTTCCAAAAGAATTACTTTCATTAACAATAAATTTTGTTCGTTTATTGCGAGAACACAAGGACTTACTGAAAAAACCAAGTGTTCGAGCATCAATAGGATTATATGAAAGAGCGCAGGCAAATGCACTTCTAGCAGGACGCAAGAAAGTCAATGCAGAAGACATATCAAAAGCAGTAATTTCCGTGCTGTCCCACAGAATAGAACTAAAGCCATCTGTTAAATATTTACAGACAACCGAGGAATTCTTAGGAACAGAATTCAAGTCCTTCTGCTCTGAGCACAAGGAAATGGAAGAAAGTGGTGGTTGTCTTTAGCACAGAGCAGGAAGTAAAAGAATTCTCAAAAGCAGAGCAAGCTGAAGGAAGCCTCCAGATGCAATTGGTTGAAGACAAGCTAATGCGCTCTGTACTGCAGCATGACCAAGAGACAATAGACGACGGCAAGATAATAGAGGAAGCAATAAACCAAAACATAAGTGCATTCACACCAAATATGCTTTTTGACAAGCTGGTCAAGAACTTTTCCTTGGCAAAACAATTGTATGGAGAAAGACTGCTTAGGTTATTGACAGGATATGAACCAGATTATCTAGAAAAAAACCTAGGAATTCCAGAGTTTCAGAAAGAACTAAAAAAACAGATTGAGGCAAACCTTGACAGGCTGAAAAACAAAGACCTTCTTGGAGCAAAAGGGGACTTAACAGATAAAGGAATTGAACTTGCATCATTGATACTTTATATAGAAGAGCTGGACAATATAATTCCAAAAGGAATGATTGGAGAGAAAATAAACAAAAGAGTTTCACATTATGGGGAAAAATCTGACTTCAGGACTTTCAAGAAAGGAGACAGATATAAAGACATAGCATTAAGAAAATCAATAAAAACAGCAATCAAGAGAAAACATGACAAGATTCAAGCAGAAGACCTGAAAACAGCACAAAGACAGAGCAAGGGGGCAGTGAACCTTATTTATGGACTGGACAGCTCTGCATCAATGAAAGGAGATAAAATAGCAACCTGTAAAAAAGCAGGAATCGCATTAGCATACAAAGCAATTAATGACAAAGATAAAGTAGGATTAGTGGTGTTTGGAACAGAGGTAAAAGATTTTGTAGAGCCAACAGATGATTTTGGATTTTTATTGAATAAAATAACAAGAGTAAAAGCATCAAAACAAACAGATTTTGTTGAGCTCATCAAGAAATCAACAGAATTATTTCCATCAAGCGATGCAACAAATCATTTGGTCATTCTTACAGATGCACTGCCAACAGTGGGCAAGAAGCCAGAAGAAGAAACACTTAAAGCAATATCACAAGCACGATCAGCAGGAATAACAATATCTGTAATAGGCATTAAATTAGATGAAAAAGGAGAAAAACTCGCAAAACAGATTGCAGACTTAGGGGAAGGAAGATTTTATATAGTCAGAGATTTGAAAAGATTAGATAAGTTAGTTTTAGAGGATTATTATAGTGTGAGATAAAAATGAACCAGGAAGAAACAGACAAAGCAGCAAAAAAGCTTTGGAATTACCACCACATGAACCACAAACTTGAGAAAGCAGACTGCATACTTGTTCTAGGAAGCCATGATACGCGGATTGCAGAAAGAGGAGCTCAACTGTTTCTTGAGGGCTGGGCACCCCTATTAATATATTCTGGAGGAGTAGGCAGGCTTACTGAAGGATTATGGAACAAACCCGAAGCAGAAGTATTTGCAGACATCGCAATAAAAATGGGCGTGCCCAAAGACAAAATACTGATTGAAAACAAGTCAACCAATACCGGAGAGAACATCATTTTTACAATGAAACTATTAAAAGAAAAAAAACTTGATATGCGAAGCTTTATTGTTGTGCAGAAGCCATACATGGAACGCAGGGCATATGCCACATTCAAAAAACACCTGCCAGACAAGAAAATAATAGTCACTTCCCCGCAAATCAGCTTTGAAGACTACCCAAATGACAAAATCAACAAGGATGATATGATCAATATAATGGTGGGAGACCTGCAAAGAATCAAGACTTATCCAGAAAAAGGATTTCAGATACCGCAAGAAATACCAGAAGATGTCTGGACGGCATATGAAAAGCTGGTTGAAGTAGGATATAATGTTCATTTAATTCAAGTATAATGTAAAACAGAACAAAATCTTTATATATCCAGTTCTAATTATATTTGATAATTCGGGGTGGGAAACATGAATGAAGAACAATATATTTCAGAAGACCAGGCAAGACAGCTGCTTGCAATTGATTCTGCTATAAACCTGGCAAAAGGCTACTGCCAGAGATGCTTTCTTGAAGAAGAAAGAGAAGAAAACCGCAGAAACTGCCTTGCAGAACTGGATAAACTTGCAGAGATGGACATGCCTGCTGTTATAGAGGCCGGTGAAATACGATATGATTTGCCACTTGATGCAGCTGACAACAGCCTGACACACATTTGCAAAAACTGTGATTTCAAGTTACCTTATGTTGCAGAAGCACTGGAACAAGATTAATCTTTCTGCAGAAACATTTAAATAATCAAATACCTCAAATACACTAAAAAAGAGGTTAAAATGGTATTAGAGCAGTTATATCCTGTAGAGTTCTTGAAAGAACATCCAAAATACGCATTCATATTGAGTTTTGCGCTGACAATCTTTGGAATGTTCTTTGCAATGATGGTGTTTCCACAAGACCCTGCACTAGTGATTGTGGCAGTAGCATCAACACTGCTTGTGCCATCCTTATATCAATTCACATCTTTTCAAGAAGAGATACACGGCAGATTTGAGAGCCTGATAAACCTAAAAGAATGGATTAGAGCAAATAAACAACTGTATAAAGTATACATGTACATGTTCTTTGGCTCATTTTTCGTGTTTGCAATCTTTGCAATGATCCTTCCGACACTAGCAGCAAACGAGATATTCAAGCAGCAACTGGCAGTACTGACAGGAGGAGCAACATTCTCATTTGGACTGTTCTGGAGCCTTTTCTCACATAACATGCAGGTATTAATGCTATGCTTCCTGGTATCTGTAATCGCAGGAAACGGCTCAATCTACCTAATAATCTGGAATGCATCTGTATGGGGAACAATTTTCGGCAACCTGGCAAAAACAACAGCAGTAAACCTAAGTGCAAATACAGCAATAATCTTTTTATTAGTGATGCTAAGCGTATTCCCGCATGTATTGCTGGAGATGTCAAGCTATGTAATAGCAGTCATGTCAGGAACAGTCATCTCAAATGCACTAGCAAGAGAAAAACTAGTTTCCCGAAGATTTGGAAGGATACTCTTACTGAACACAGGAGTTCTCTTAGTGGCGATCTTGGTATTATTTGTTGCAATGCTTGTAGAGACATATGTATTGAACAACTTTACAACATACCAAACGATCATACAGCTAAGCTTTGGAGGCTAGCTCTATGAAAATTCTGGCTTTTGCAGACCTACACTCAAAACACGGCAGTCCAGAGTATGTAGACTTCTACACCAGCCTTAAATACATCAAAAAATTAAAAAAATTGGCAAAAAAAGAAAAACCAGATGTAATCCTCTTTGCTGGAGATGCTTCTTTATTTGAGAATCACTTAGAGGAACTGATGGAAAAAATAAGCAAGATAGGCAAAAATATCTTAGTGATACAGGGAAACCACGAGACAGCTGCTGTTATGAGAAAAATATGCGCATTTCATGATAACCTGAAGTTTATACACAAAAAAACAGCAAAAATAGGGGATTACACGTTTGTGGGATTCTCAGGAGAGGGATTCCTGAGAACAGACAAAGAGATGGAAAAGTTCCTGAAGAAAATAAAGCCAAAAATAAAAGGCAAAAAAGTCGTGTTAATCACCCACGCCCCGCCATACAATACAAAACTAGACAAGATAGGAAAAGAACACTGCGGAAACAACACCATAACAAAATTCATAAAATCAAACAAGAACATTATTTTAGGAATCTGCGGACACATACATGAAACAGCAGGGAAAAAAGACAAAATAAACAATGCAACAATAATCAATCCAGGACCACTAGGAGTAATAATAGAAATATGAAACTCACACAAAACCAAAAATTACTCATAAAAGAAGGAATATTCTGGGCAATATATTATAACTTAACAAGCATGTTCTTGATAGCTTTTGCACTTGCATTAGGAGCAACAAATACAATAATAGGCATTGCAGGGGCACTTCCATACTTAGCAGCAATATTATCACAAATACCAGGAGCAAAACTTACAGAACTATATTCTAGAATTCATATAAATATCGTGATAAATGCAGCATCCCGGCTTTTGTGGGTACCGATAGTATTGATACCTATTTTCTTTAAAGCACACCCGCTTCTAACACTGATCATCTATTATTTCCTGTCACAGTTTGCAGAATGGCTTTCTGTGCCTGCATGGACCAGCCTTGCAGGAGATTTTGTATCTGCAAAATACCGAGGAAGATATTTTGCAAGACGAAACATGCTAATGGGCATATTCGGCATGACTGCAAGTGTTCTGGGCGCAGCGTATCTTGATCTTTTTCCTAAAACAGACTACACTGGATTCTCAACAATCTTTATGGTAGGTATATTATTTGGTTTATGGTCTGCATATCTGTATTCTAAAATGCGAGAACCAGCATACACAGACAAAAAATACCATAAAATGTCAGAATTCTTCAAGATAAAAGGAGAATTCAGAAAATTTGTGCTGATAATGCTGTTTTTCAATTTTGCATTCATGTTATCAAGCCCGTTTTTCATTGTTTACATGCTAAAAAATATCGGAATGAGCTACACAATGGTGATGATAGCATTTGCAGTCGGCGGAATTGCAAAAATAATATCACATCCGCACTGGGGAAGAGTCTCTGATAAAATAGGGGACAAGCCAGTAGCAATATTCAGCATATTTGGAACAGCACTAATTCCTTTTATTTACTTGTTTGCAACAAAAGAAGCAATCTGGATTGTTTTTGCTGCACAGATAGTTTCAGGAATTGTATGGGCAGGTGTATTATTAAGTTCATTTAATCTTTTACTAGACTTGTCCCCGCATCACAGGGCAATCAAGGCAGCAAAATACCAAATGCTTACATCCCTTCCATTGATAGTTGCGCCAATTGTAGGAGGATATATCGCTGATAACCTGGTGTTTGTATTATCTGGAATACCTTTGGTATTTGGAATATCTTTCCTTCTCAGGGCAGCCAGCGCAGTATTCATGTTTGCAATAAAAGAACCAAGAATAAAGAAAAAACACAGGTTCCAGGAAATAATACATGAAATATTCTCAATACACCCTGTGCACAAAACATATAATCACATAACAGAACCACTAAGAAGAATCATTAAAATTCCATAATCCGGTCTTTCTTGTCTTCTTTCATCAATAAAACAACACGGCTCTCTGGTTTTTCATCAATAATCTTCCAACCAGAGGCTTGTGCAACTTTCTTGGAAAACTCTACAATCTCAGAATGCAGGGGCATGTTCTCCTGCTCAAGCCGCTCTCTTGAGTGACCAACCCACATATATGCCTTTAATTCAACAAAATCAGGATTTGCTTTCTTGATAATCTCTGCATAACCTTCTGGATTAATCATATTAACATTCTTCACTAAAGTAAGCCTGAAACAACTTCTCCTGAACTCTTTAGCCAAGTCAAGAGATTCCTGTATCTTGTCCCAACTGGACGCATCAAGCGGATTGCAGGTTTTTAGGTAGGTTGCCTTGTCTGGAGCGGGCAGAGTAATGTAAAGCTGTGTTGGCTGATGATTAATTAGCTTTTTCAGCATTTCAGGAACAGTGCCATTAGTGACAATAAAAGTAGTCATTCCTCTAGAATGGATTTCATCAACAAGCTCTGGAAGCTTGGGATACAAGCAAGGCTCTCCTGTCAAAGAAATAGCAAAATGAAGAGGCTTAAGTGCTTCTTTATATTTTTCCTTGTCTCTTTTTTCATTACCGCCAAAGCCCTGCAGGATTTTAACCTGTTCCTTTATGCAGCCATCAACAATATCTTTAGGATTATCAATTTCCTTAGGAACAAGATTCTCGCGAACATCACGCCAGCAAAAAACACACCTATGAGTGCAGGCAAACCAAGGAGACATCTGCACACAGCGCCAGGAATTAATTCCGTAGAAGGTGTTCTTGTAGCAGATACCTTCTTTACGAATAGATTTCTTGCACCAAGTACAAATCTTGATAGCGCTATGCTTGCCAACAATCCTGTAACCCTGCTTTTCAAGCTCTTGTTTTCTCAGTTCTGAAAGCATATAAAAACAAATTAGGGATAGGTTTAAAAAGTTTAAGGTTCTTTATCGGGAAATGGAGTTCAAAAAATTGATTCAGGAGATAGAATCAACAAAAGAATTCAAAGACTGGAAAGAAAAACATCCTGACTTCTATCTAGTGCATGCATTTGTTATGAAAGACCAAAGCAATCAAGAGGTGTGGCAGATAGGTTATTATGATAAAAACACCAATAAAATGGAAATAATTGTGAAACAAGGAGACAAAATAGAATTCGCGCCAGCACAAGAGATACTAAAAGCAAGCCAGGAAATACTGCCTCTAGACCCAGACGAAGTAAAAATAGATTACAACAAGGCAATAGAGATTGCGCTAGACTGCATCAAAGAAAACTATCCAAAAGAGCCAATCCTGAAGAACTTTTTTATCATTCAGCACCTTGAAGGAGCAACAATCTACAACATCACATATGTTGCCCAAACCTTTAAAACAATCAATGTAAAAGTGTCTTCTACCGACGGTAAAATCATCAAGCACTCCTGCGAAAAACTCGCAGACTTTAAGTAAAAGACAGTATTGATGATTTTAATATGTGTCTTTTACTAACTAGAAAACAACAATGTGGAGAACAATCCTGTTTTTGTTGTTGTCTATTTTCTTGAGTAGTGACATCAAGCCTTTGGAATATAGTTTTACAGTTATATTTTCGCTTTACAATTTATTTAAATATAAGCTATGTTTTCTAAAATAATGAACTGCGCGGAGAAACAGAGGTGTAAAAGGGGTGTTCTAAAAGAGGTGAAAAATGGTTGTAAGATATAAAGATGCACGAAAGTGCAGGTCATTAGGTGACTTTATTGTTTTAAAAGAGAGCGAAGAAGAATACTCTGATGAAGACTTCTTTGCCTGATTTCTATTATTAAGCCTAGAAAAGCTTATATATGATTTACCAACCACCATATATGGGGGTAGAATGGTGAATAAAGAGGATGTTCTAAACGAGGTGAGAAACCTAGAGTGGCCCATAGAATTCAAAGAGAAGCTAGTAGTAGGCAACATAAACAGCAACGTAGGAATAACCACGCTATGGACCTTTCCAGACATGGTTTATGACACGCTGGAGAAAGAACAATACGCAGTAATAGGCAATTACTATGACAGGCAGAACGGCATAGCACCATTATTAAGAAACTGCCTGGCAAACCCAAATTTGAGGTATATCTTTATTCTTGGATCTGATAAATCAGGCTCAAAAGAGGTGCTCTTAAATTTCTTTGAAAAAGGAGTTGATGAAAACCACAAAATAATTGATACTGAAGTTACTATAGAGAAAGAGATTCCTCTAGAAGAATTGAATAAGCTGAGAGAGCATGTCAAAGTCTTTGATGTAACAAATGAAGTCACAACAGACATGCTGAATGATTCAGCAAGAATCACAGACATTCTAAAACCAAAAATAGCACAGCTAGAGCCGCTTGCACCATATGACATGCCAAAAACATTTCCAAAACCAGAACTAAAAGTAAACACCTGGCCATCTGAATTAATAGCACTAACTGCAAGAGGAAAAACAGTTGGAGAAGTATGGTTAGAGATGATAGACAAAATCAGCAAATTCGGGCCTGTCACAAAAATGAAGACAAAAGATTCCTTCCATGTGAAAGAACTGATTAATTTTGTGGCAGTAGTGGAAGAAGAAGACCCTGACAATCCAAAAATGTATCCTTTTTTTAGATTTAATGAAGAAGAAATAAAACCATACTATGATGAAATCTGCACAGCAAAAATACCAGAAGGAACAGTATATACTTATGGTTCTCGGCTGCGTGCTTGGGTTGGAAAAGATGATGAAAAGATAGACCAAATACAAGACCTAATAGATTACTTAAAGCAAGACATATACCGGACAAGCGGACTTGCATCAACATGGATTGTTGATTTTGAGCTTCTAAGAAGACTAAAGAACAAAGACAAAAACAGCCCTTGCGTAGTGCTTGTGCATGCAATGTACCAAGAAGGCAAACTTCACTTAACTGCATTCATAAGAAGCAATGACATGTTCAGGGGATGGCCATTAAATGCATTTGGATTGCGCAAGTTACAGCAAATAATAGCACAAGGCCTGGGAGTAGAGATGGGCAAGCTGGTCACAATAAGCGGAAGCGCACATATCTATGAAGACTGCTGGGAAGATGCAAAGAAAATATCTGAGGAATATTTGAAACAAACAAGATGCAAATATGACCAAAGAGGATATTACATAATTGAAGTGAAAAACGGAGAAATCTTTGTAGATCAGTACAGTCCTGATAGCAAAAGACTGGGTCAGTTTCATGGCAAAACAGCAATAGAACTAACAGACACACTTGCACTGCATCATGCAGCATCAGACCCATATCACTACATGTATCTGGGAAGAGAATTACAGAAAGCAGAGCTTGCACTAAAAAACGGACTGACATACGTACAAGACAGAGAACTGAAAAATGCCTGAATCAAAACACAGACCAAGCTGGGATGAATATTTCATGGTACTGGCAAAAGTAGCTGCAACACGCTCAACCTGCTTATCAAGACCAACAGGGGCAGTAATAGTTCTAAACAAACAAGTCCTTGCAACAGGATACAATGGCTCAATGCCAGGAATGCCCAACTGCTCTGACGAAGGAAAATGCTTCAGAAGAAATCTAAATGTTCCAGACCATGAAAAAAATGATTATGCAAGAAACGTGCATGCAGAAGCAAATGCAATAGCAAGAGCAGCAAGAAAAGGAATACCAATCAAAGACGCAACACTGTATGTCACATTATTTCCCTGCTATACCTGCCTGAAGTTATTAGTTGCAGCAGGAATAAAAGAATTAATCTATGAACTGGATTATGAGACATTGAACAAGGAAAGAGACAATCACTGGAGAGAAGAGGCAGAAAAAGCAGGATTAATAATAAGGAAATTAGAGCTTGCAGATGCAACAAAAAAAATAGTTACAGAATATGTTAATTCTATAACATCTGCAAGAAACCTTGAAAGTGAATAAAAAATGCTTGAACAACAAGACTATGTCACGCTATTGAATGATGCTTTACGAAGAAATGAAACTGTAATAATAGCATGCAATTGCAGCATAAGATACTCTGGAAGAGCAGAGAGTTTATTAGAGGATGGAGACAGGGTGATAATCATAAAAGCAGACAATACTCTTTTAGTACACCAGCCATCTGGAAACAACCCTATTAATTATATGAAGCAGAATACAACACATACACTGGTTTTGACAGACAAAAAAATGACACTGCAATCAAGAAACCTTGCCTTAAAAGAAAACATGGACATAACAATAAACAAAATGTATTTCTTTAATTCGCAAAAACTAGAGGATGGAAGATCAATAGTAATATCAGGAACAGAAGCAGACATGGCAAAAATGCTTTATGAAAACCCTGAAATGATAGAGAAAGGATTTGCACCAGTATCACAAGAAGAACAGACAAAATACGGCTTCATAGATGTTCTTGGGGTAGACAAAGACGGAATGTTAACCGTTGTTGAATGCAAAAGATACAGTGCTGATTTAGGGGCAGTAACACAATTAAGAAGATATGTTGAGAGATTAATGGTTAGTAAAGGTATTTCAAAAGTCCGCGGAATAATTGCTGCCCCAAAAATAACACCAAATGCGCACAAGATGCTGGAAGACTGGGGATATTCCTTTGTATCTGTAAAACCACCCAAGTATCTAGAAGATTTTAACAAGAAGCAGAGCAGATTAGATAATTTTTAATTCTTCAAAATTAGTTTTAGGGAGACTGGAAGCATTCTGGCAATTAATTATTGTATTGTTATTGAAATCAAGAACAATATAACCTGCATCAAGATATTGCTTGCTCTTCAAGAGTTTCTTGAATTCTTTAGTATTCTTTATTGCTTTAATTAGTTCTCTATAGTGCATTTTAGCATAGTAGAACTCGCTGCCCTTGACTAAAATTACATTTATTTCTGACATGAATAAATACTTGATTTTACTATTTATATGCTTTGCCTAGAAAAATCCGGAGAAATTACGGTATTTTCAGAAGTTTTTCCTTGCTTGTCAAGCCACTCTTAATCTTGATAGGCTTTCCTAATAGTTTTGAGAAGAACTTTATTACCTCAATATTTGCCTTGCCTTTTTCTGCCTGTGCTGCAATAGCTACTTTTACTGCTTTCCTGTTTTCATCATAGCCAAGAATTTCATTCTTCTTTGCATTAGGCTTTACAAGAATCTTCAAAGAATTGTTATTAATGTATTTTTCAAGATTCATGACTGCTCACGCCAAGTGTGCTTGCACTTTTCGCATTCATAAAAACGGGTAGGAGGCTCATCTGCTGCACGCATCTGCTTTTCCCAAGAACGTGCTTTCTTATGTCCGCACTTCGGGCACTCTTCCTCAACCAAAGGCCGTGTCTCAATCTTTTCAATAACCTCAACACAATCATTCTTAGCCTTGCACTTCTCAGAAATCACTGTGCCTTTAGCATCTGCCTTATGACCGCATTTAGGGCAAATCAAGTATGTCTTTGCTCCATCTTTTTTCGGCACCATTATGCCGCCGCACTTCTCACAAAACAACATCTTACATCAAACCTATAAGTTTTAAAAATTCAACAAAACCAATCTTAATCCAGCCAAGCAAAGGAACCCGCCAGACAGCCTTGCCAACTGCCTGCTCTTTTGTAACAAATTTCTCAAAATCAGCAGAAGCACAATTATTATCCCCTTTAGTCTGGTAAGTTATCTGCTCTCCCTGCTTATTAACAGCAATAACTCTATGAATAATCGGGTCAGAGCGGCCAGGCGCCATAAAAGTCAAGACATCACCAATAGCGATATTTTCCGGACTGTACAAAATCATTATATCCCCTTTGTTAAAACCATTAGTAAAAGGAAAATCCAGAAATTCCTCTTCATTAATACCTTGCTTCTCAAGAATCATTCCCTGGCTTAATTTTGTGTGGCAATCTGAATTAGCACAACAACTTGGCTCTGTCCACCACTCATCAAAACCAACAGGATGCTCCATGCTGCTAGAAACAACAGCAACAATAGGATGGCTTGTTCCCAGAGTTAAACCAAGGCCAGGATAAACCAAGAACTTGATTATGATAAAAGCAAGAAAAACATTAACAATCCAGCTTAACCAGCTGTCTTCTACCCAAATAAAATGCCACACTGCCTTAAGAAACTTCTTTATCTCCATTAATTCTCTATGAAGGCAGATGCTTTAAAAAGGTTTCTTTTTGATAAGTTTTATATATGCAGAAGGACAATATTTGAATATGGTTGCGAGAATAGAGGAAAAAGGACCAAAGTATTTTGAGGGCAAGCTTCAACTTAGAAACCCGACTCCTGAAGTACTCAATTATGTCAGGAAGAAAATCGCTCAAGATAAATACGTATGGGTTGCGAAAGAAGAGAAGGTCAAAAATGGAATTGATTTATGGATGTCTTCCAACAAATTCATGCTAGATCTGGGAAAGAAACTAAAGAAACGATTTGCAGGCGTGCTGAAGACAAGCAAAAAACTGCATACACAGCATAAAATAACAAGCAAATTACTTTATAGAGTGACTGTTCTTTTCAAGTGCCTGAATTTCAAGAGAGGAGATATCATAGAAGTAAATGGAGAGCAACTGAAAATCATTGATATAAGCAAGCAAGTAATGGTAAAGAATCTTACAACTGGAAAAAAAGAGAGATGGAAGCCAGAAGTATTAGAGCGGTATGTTAAATAGACCTTGCTTTCTTATATGCCTTTATTATTTTCTTTAATAAATCCCTGCTTTTTCTTGCCTCTTCAAACCTGCCCTTGTTGACAAAAGCAAACAATTCTGTTTCCTGAAACTTTCCAAGATCCTCTGCATTAACAAAAACAAAGCCCAAATCAAGAAATTTCTTAGGAATATCATTTTTATGAATAATTATTTCAACTAAATCCTTTAATTCTGCAAGAGTTTTCTTACTGAACTCAGCAGGATCCTCAATAAGCAAAACATCGCCTTTGTGAATGTTGCACTGCTTTGCCTGAAACTCAGACCAACCAAGATTCTTCAGCTTCTTTACAACCAACTTATCCTTTATTCCAGAAAGCAAGTCATTGAATTTATTGATATCTTTTTCTTTTTCACTTATTTCCTTTTCTTTTTTATCAATTTCCTTGTTCAAGAAATCAATCTTTTTATCTTTCTGTTTAAGCCGTTCATCTGGTGTAGTTTTAGTAATTTTCTGTTTCTTATTTGGCTTTTTTTCAGCTTTTTTGAGCTTATCAGAAAGCAATGTGTTCTGCTGCTTCAGAATCTTATTGTCTTTCTCAGCTTTCTTGAGTTCATTATACAATTCAAGAAAATCTTTTTCAGCAAGCTTTTTCTGCTCAACAACCTTTTTGACAATCTTGATTTCTTTTTTCTCAGGCTTTGTGAGCAAATCAAGTGCTCCGGATATGCTCATTCCTTTCTTGACAACTAATTCCTTGACTTTATTGCTGAATTCAGTCTTTTTCTTGCCTTCAAGAAATTTATTAACCCGCCTGAAAAGGCCCTCGACACGGTTATAAGCAAAAATAGCAGAAGCCAGAGCATCCATCTCATGATTATTCTTAAAATCAAGATTTTTAGTAAGCTTTCGCTTTTCATCAATCTTAATGTCTTCTGAAGGAGAGAATAGCTTTGCACTGACTTGGATTGCAAACTTCTCAACAAAAGCAGGAATCTTTGCCTTGTCACACCCAACACACACAGGAATGCCTATAGCAGTAACTTTAGAGATAAGATTATCGACACTTAATTCTTTGGCAGAATGCAATCCAACAACCTTGCCATCAACATCCAGCAGGGCATAGGCAGTTGTTGTTCCAGGATCAATACCAACAACAAGCAAATGCTTTTCCTTCATCTTAAGGTAATGATGTTGCCCCGGCCTTTTTTAATCTTTTTAATTTTGCCCTTGTGCTCAAGTTCTGAAACCATCAAAGAAATCTTTGCCTCTGACTGCGGAAAATTCGTTCGTATGTCTTTCTGTGTGGTCCTGCCGCCCTCTTTCTTGATAAAAGCAACAAGCTCCTTAAGATCTTTCTCAAGATTCTCTTCTTTCTTGATATTTTTGATCTCTTTAATTTCCTGCTTAAGTTTTTTCTCAAGTTTTTTCTTGAAATTAAATATAACTGCAATCAGGATAATCATCACAATTATGAAGCCAAAAAGGTAGTAGAGTGAATAGTTTTTTTGGCCAGGCTGCTCAAAAGTCTCAATTTTTAAATCAGACTCATTCAAAAGCGCCACATCCTCACTAAAATCAGGGAAAAGTATCAAATCAATATTATATTTTCCTTCATCATTAACTCTAATTCTTTCTTCGGCTGTTCCCTGTTCATGCTTTGCAGTAATAGTGTATTCACCAACAGGAACATCAAAAGAATAAACGCCATTTTTTGAAACAAAAGACTGTTTTGGGGTGGTGTTTATCTCAACAACCACATTGCTCAGCTCATTAAGTTCAATATCATATATGCTGCCATCAATTGTTGCTGCAAATACTGTGCTAGAAACCAGTATTATCAATATTAGCAGTATAAAGGCTCTAAGCTTCATATTTTGTAATCTAAGAGCCGGCTGTTTAAAAAGATTTCGTAAAGTAAGAAAAGCCTGTTTAGGCTTTTATAAAGTTTTAAAAGCTTAAATAAAGCTTTAATTTTTGGCCATGAAAAGTGTCTTTATAAATAAAATATGCCTTATAGCTTTTGCAAACACAAAAAAACGGCTATCTTTGCGTGTGCGAGAGGCGATCTGCCTGCGCACACCTTTTTTATTTTTTAGCCAGGGTTTGTGTTTGGGAGGAAACCAAAATGAAAAAATTGTTTGCATTGTTTGTGATGGCCATTTTTTTGATCAGCTTAGTACCTGCTGCGTTTGCAATAGAAGATGCAGGTACTGATAATACAACTGCGCAGGCTAATCAAATGCGCGCAAAAAAAATAAAACCTATGTCAGTAAAGGCAAGGGCTGAAAAATTAAAAGAAAAGCATATAGAAATAAGGGAGCGCTACCAAAAGAACAAGGAACTTATGAAAGAGCGCCTGAATACGGCAAAAGAAAGAAGAAAAGTAGCAATACAGCATCACCAGGAAGCAAAAGAAAAAATAAATGCAAGGAAAGCACAGCTTGCTGGATGCAAGGACAACAACAGCACAGAATGTATGGATGCAAGAAAAGAAACCAGACTGCAGACAAAAAGATATCTTACAAACGTTGCAGAGCACATACTTGCAATGATTGCAAAGACAAAAGAAAGAGTAGAGAACTCTAATCTGGCGGATGATGATAAAAGAGATCTGATAACAAAGCTTGATGAGGAAGCAGAGGAGATTGCAAGTGCACTTGACATGCTTGAAGAGCTTGGAGAGGACAGCACAAAAGAGGAATTCAAGGAGATCACACAGATAATCCGAGAATCCTGGAAAGACCTAAGATTAATCATCAAGAAAGGCGTTGGCAAGGTTGCAAATGGAAAAATACACGCAATCAACGTTAGATTGGGAAACCTGAAAAGAAAGCTTCATAAAATAGTAGATAGACTAGAGAATGCAGGAAAAGACACATCAACTGTAAAGCCTTACCTAGAGACCTTTGACGAGAAGCTTGAAGAAGCAAAAAATCACAGAGACCGGGCAAGATCACTATACCAAGAAGGTAAAATTGATGAAGCTGCAAAAGCAACAAAAGAGGCACACGGGGCGTTAAGAGAGGCACATACAGCACTAAAAAACTTTGTGAGAGCACTAAAAACAATAAAAGGCGGAGAAGATGCTTTGAAAGGAGCAGACACTGAAGAATCAGAAGAAACTCCTGCAGAGCAGGCTGATGACATAGACGAGACACCTGAAGAAGGCAATGAAACTATGGATGATGATGACATAGAAGGCGATGCTGAGGAAGAAGGTGATGCTGACTCTGACGAAGAAGCAGGCGATGAGGCCTCTACAGAAGGAAATGAAACAAAAGGCAACGAGACTGCCTAAATTTTATTTTTTTCTATTTTAAAGTAGAAAAATTTAAATAAGGGACAATAAACAGCAAGGATAGGTGAAACACATGAAAAAAACTTTGATTATCTTAGGGATTTTGCTTGCAGCACTGATGCTAGTGGTTGCCTGCGCTCCAAAAGAGGTGGAAAAATCTCCTGTAAAAGAAAAGACTCCTGAAAAAGAGATTGTAAAAGAAGAAGTCAAAAAAGAAGAAATAAAAGAAGATGTTCCTGAACCAGGAATAGGCACAACTGCAGATGAAGATATAACTGCTGTCAGCAAAGAGGTCACAGAAATAGATGAAATAACAGGAGACCTGGACATGAATGACCTGGAGGAATTAGACAAAGAACTTGCAGAACTAGAAAACCTTGAAATTTAGAAAGGTTTTATATATTTTAATTCTATTTTTTTAATTTATGATACATATAGATGGAGACTACAAAGAAGGCGGTGGACAGATAGTAAGAACAGCCCTGGCATTATCAACAATAACACAAATTCCATTCACTGTTGACCATATCCGCCAGGGAAGAAAAGATGCAGGGCTAAAGCCACAGCACTTGTTCTGCATAAAAGGTCTGGAACAATTATGCGAAGCAAAAGCAGAAGGGGCAGAATTCGGCTCAAGCAAGCTGAAATACAATCCAGGCAAGATAAAAGGAAAAACAATCAAGATAGACATTGGGACAGCAGGCTCAATAAGTCTTTTGATGCAGTCTTTGTTGCTGCCCTGCTTTTTTGCAGACAAACAAGTAAAACTAAAGCTAACCGGCGGAACAAACACTAAATGGTCAATGCCGATAGAGTATTTTCAAGAAATATTTGTGCCATACATACGCAAATTCTGCCAAAATATCACTGTGAAATTGATCAAGAGAGGTTATTTTCCAAAAGGCGGAGGAGAGGTAGAGATAAAAATAAAACCAAAATTCAAATTATCTGACTACCCTGATTTTAAGGCATTCTTAGAAGAGATAAGAAAACAGAATCTTGGAATAGACAGCACAGAGCAACATAATCTAATCCAAATAAAAGGGGTTTCACATGCATCCAAACATCTTGAGAAAGCAGAAGTAGCTGACAGGCAGGCAAAAGCAGCAAAATTCATACTAAGCAAATACGAAGTTCCAGTAAACATAAGAACAGAATACTGCGACGCACTATCTCCTGGATCTGGAATAACACTCTGGGCAATTTTCTCAAAACAAAAAGAAGACCTTGACTTGATAAATCCAATAATCCTGGGAGCAGATACACTTGGAGAGAGGGGCAAACCAAGTGAAAAAGTAGGAGAAGAAGCTGCAAAAGACTTAATCAAACAAATAGAATCAAAAGCACCAATAGATGCTCACATGGCAGACAACCTAATACCTTGGATGGCATTGTTCTGTCCAAGCAAAATAAAAGTAAGCGAAATAACAGATCACACAAGAACAAATATATATGTTGTAGATCAATTCTTAGGAAAAATATTTGAGATAGCTGAAGAGAACAAGATAATATCAGCCAAGCTCAGCTAGCTTAATACTGGCCTTAATGTATTTTAAATCATAACTAAAAGGCTTTCTTTCTTCTTTATTGAGCTTGAACTTATCCATCAAAACCTCTGCCTCTGCAACACGCCTTATTGCAGCATCAATATCCCCAGAGATAATGCCTTGTCTTGCCTGATCAAGCTTCTTATGAATCGCTGGAAACTTTTCCCTATGAACAGGGCCAATGTGCTCTGCAGCTTTAACCTCTGACCTGAGGTAGTCTTCAAATGCATCTTCTTTCATAGCCCGCAAGTCCTCTAATTCCTGCTCGCGTTCCTCTAGAAGTTCAGCTCCTTTTTGCAAGCCGCGCTCGCGTTTTCTAAGCTCTTTTTCTCTCATCAAAAGACTTTTCTTTATAGGCCTGGTTAATCTAGTATCTTCCACTAATCTTGCTTCTTCCTTGCGAATCTGTTTTTTTAACTTGAAATAATGCTTTTCAAGCTTAGGAATATTAGCTTTAAGCTCTTTTGCCGCAGCAATCTTGCGCTTCTGCTGCTCAACCTTTTTCTTTTCTTTCTCAACATAGCGCAGAAGTTTTGCAGCGACACGCTCTTTGTTTGTAATATCTTTCTTTTCTTTTTCAAATTTTTGCTGCGCTTTTTCAAACTCTTTTTTGGCTTTTTCCAGCGTCTTTACACGAGCCATGACTGCTTTCTCTTCTTTGAGCAGCTTTTGCCTATCCTTTTCAAAAGCATTGATTACTTTCATGACTTCATCTTCTTTTTCATAAAGAGCGGAAACATCCTTGTCAAGAAGCTTTTTTACTGCTTTTTTCTGCTCTTTTACTTCAATTGCAGCCTGCTTAAGATTAGCCATTTTTTCATCCCATTCCTGCTGCAGTTCTTCAAGTTCTGCTTTTTTAACAGAAACTTCCTGTTCAAGCTCTTTTTTCTGGCTAACTAACTCATTAATAGCGCTTTTCAGGGCCTTATCATGCTCAAGCCACTTAAGCTCTCTTTTGTCAAGATCCTTTTCTTCTGAAGCAAGCTTTCTAGAAAGCTTTTCAACATCCTTTTTTCTTCTGGAAAGAGCAAGCTCTTCCTTGTGAACCTGAACAGACTTCTTGTGCAGGGCATCCAATTTTTGGTTCTGCTCCTTAACCCTATCTTTCAATTCCTGTGCAAGCTTCTTTTTTTCCTCAATAGATTTTGCAATCTGTTTTTGAAGGCTCTGAACATGCTTTGCTTCTGATAATTTTTTGTTCAGTTCCTGCTCTTTCTTTTGAATAACTTTCTCCCGAGCATCGAGAATTTTTTCATCATAACTAATTTTCTTTTTCTTTTCATCAAACTTTTTAATGTCTTTCTCAATAGCAGATTTTTGTTTTTCAATAAATTTCCGGAATTCACTTTTTTGTTTCTTTATGGCATCTTCTTCCTGACGCAGCAAATCAAGCTCTTTTGCTTTTGTCTTGAAAGCAGCATTTGCCTCTTCTTTTAACTTTTTTAATTCTTCTTCTCTTGCAGAAACATGCTCTTTTGCCTGCTTGCGCATGTTTTCCAGCTCTTTTTGCCTTGTTCTGGCTGCAGTCTCTGCTTCTTTTTTAAGCTGATTAAGCCTGAATTGTTTTGCATCAATCTCTGCCTTGAGCTTAGCATTTCTGTCTTCAAGAGCCTTTGATTTATCCATCAAGGACATAAGCTTTTTTTCTTTTGAGACAAGCTCGCTTTCTCTGGTTGTAATATTGCTTTCCTTGGCTGCAAGCTGGTTTTGCAATTGCTTAAGCTGTTTAATAGAAGCTTTTGCTGCTTTTTCAGCTTTCTTTAAATCTTGTTTTTGTGATTGTGTTGTTTTTTGAAATCCTTCAAGCTCTGAAGAAGTTTTTGAATGGTCTTTTTTCAGAACACTAAGCATCTGCTGTTGTTGTTTTATGCTGTTCTCAAGCTCTTTTTGCTTGGTTTTAAGGGATTCAACCTTTTTTTCAGCGCTTGCAACAGCCTTCTCCCTCTTGAGAACAGCTTTTGCTTTATCCTTCAGCTCTGCCTTTATCTTTTCAAGCTTATCTGCCTTTTCCTTAAGGCTCTTATCTGTGATTTTAGGCCCAAACAAGGCAAATATGGCAGGATTTAGAATAAGCTGGTTTTTTCTACTACTATTATGCCTACTTGAATTCATTAATACTGTACTTACCAGTTCTATTTATATACTTTTGTTATTCCTGGACAATAGTGCACTTTCTGTTTTTGACCTTAAAAAACCGCAAGATTTTTAAGTTAAACTAAAATAGCTTGCCCTAGGGGATAACTATGGAAAAAGAAGAAAAATGCACATCATGCAAAACAAGAATAACAGCATCAGAAGGCGCAGTTAGATTTCTCTGCCCAAAATGCAAAAAAGCAGAAATAGTGCGCTGCAGGAACTGCAGAGAGATTGCGGCAAAATACCGCTGTCCTGAATGCGGATTTGAGGGGCCAAACTAAAGATGGCATTAGTAATTGTAACACTAAAAATCATGCCAGAGGATCCTGAAATCAACTTAGAAGAGATAAGAGACAAAGCAACACAGATAATCACAGACTTTGGAGGAAAAGTCACAGGAGATCCTGAAGAAGAACCAGTAGGATTCGGCTTAAAGGCAACAATACTAAAATTTTCAGCTGATGAATCAAAAGGAAGTCCAGATCCTGTAGCAGAAAAAATCGAGGAAATCGAAGGGGTAAAATCTGCACAGGTCACAATGGTTTCAAGAGCATTAGGCTAGGTGGGGGGATAAAAAAATGGCAAAAAAGGTTAAAGTAAAAAAGAGCTACGTTAAGTGGGCTCTGATTATAGCTATAGTAATTGTTGTGGCAGTATTTCTATTGCGATTAGAAGGACAAGAGCCAGAACCAGAGACCAACATAACAGAGATAGAAGACATGAGCAAAGTCGCAGAACCAGGAGACCTGGTAACAATAAATTATGTAATGAGATTAGATAATGGCAAGGTAGTTGACACAAATGATAAAGAGCTTGCAAAAGAAGCAGAGCTTGAAAACTATGTAAAAGGACCATTCAAGTTCATAGTAGGACAAAGCAACAAGCTATCTTCATTTGATGAGGCTATAGAAGGGCTTAAGCTAGGAGAAAAGAAAACAATCATAATAGAACCAATAGAGCCGGTTCTTGCAGTGACAATCAATATTTCTGACCACAGGCCAAGAAGAATACTTTATTCAAGAGCAGAAATACTTTCCTTTAAAGAATACAATGAGACATTCCCTAATGAACCTGCTGTAGCAAACAATATCATATCAAATCCAGAGGCATACCCTTGGCCGCTTCAGATAATGAATGTGACAGACAAGTATGTTGTGACACAGATACAGGTAAGGCCTGGAGAATCATTCTTTATGCCTGGCCAGGAATGGAAATCACAGGTGATGAGAACATCTGACAAAGTCATCGAATTTGTCCAAAACCCAAAAGTAGGGTTAATCTTTGACACGCCTTATGGAACAGCAGAAGTAACAAATGTCACAATAAGCGATATATACTTCACGCACACTCCAGAACAAGGCAAGATATTCAAGCAAAGAATAGGGGAAGGCAAGAAACAAGGAATGACTTTTGACTTTGAGGTCCTGGATGTGGATAAAGAAGACTTTGTCATCAGAAGAACAAATTATCTTGCACAAGAACTGGCAAATCTAGAAGTAGAGTTAGTAGACCTGCAGAAGGATGTCAAAGAGCTTGAATAAATTTTTTTAATTTCTTTATATTTATTTTACTTCTTACACTATCTAATGCAAAATGTGTCTGCGCAGATTTGCCTATCTTAAGTATGGATTCCTGCTTAGGACAGCTTTTTCTTAACTTTTTACAAATCAATGGAACACTAAAGAAATAAGGAACATTCAACTTGCTTTCAGCATTAATAATACTCATTAAATTCAGGAGAGCGGCATTATCTTTATCCAGTTTCTTAAGCATTGAGAGAATCAATTTCCTGTCCCACAACTGTCCGGTCCATAACGGGCCTGCCCAAGCCATGCTCTTTTTACAGCAAACTTCCTTATTCTGAGGATGCACAACAATATCCATGCATTTATTGCAGAAAAGCAGGTATCTGTGCTTATTCAATATCTTATCAACAGCTGTCTTTGACTTAATGCACCTGAAATAAACACGCATGTAATGCCTTGTTGAATGCGAAAATATAGGCTCAAGAGCCTTGTCATACTGCGCGCCTATCAATTGAACCTTTCTAATCAATATCCTGATGCCTGTTTCATGCATCATATAATTTCTCAAAGGAGCTGCCCAATACTTTCTCTTGCAGGCAGATATGAAACTTCCACACAGCGCAGAAGTGTCTGTAGCGGTTACAGCAAGAACGCCATTTCTAGAGAGCCGTTTAACTGCATTATCCAAGAAAGGATTAGGAGAGCCAAAAGGATCAACATCAATATAATCAAAACCCTCGCTTTGTATAAGCAATTCATTAGCATCCTTGTTAAAGACTTTTGCTCGGACTTTATTTAATCTTAAATTCTTCTTGATAAGCTTAACAGCATCCTTGTTCTTGTCATTGACTGTTATCTCCTTAATCTTTGATGCAGGAAGCTCCTTGATAAAACGGGCAGAGCGTATGCCAGAACCTGCAAGCAAGTCAAGAATACGCAAATCCTTGTCAGAAATACTTTTCAGCAAAAGAATAGAGATATCCCTGTTTAACTTCATCTCAGGATTATAGAAAACAGGCAATTCCTTAGAAATCTTGCCGACTGAAGCGTAAAAAGAGCAAGAACCTTCTTGTAGTTTCTTTAGCATATTATTTTTTCTTAGGGCCTTTCTTGGCACACTCATCACAGCAGAACCAAACAAGCTCTCCATCAATCTCTTTCTCAGTCACTTCATCTTCTTCCTGACTCAAAGGCTTGCCACAGTGCGCGCACACGCCTTTGTGGCCTTTTCCTTCTGCACCCTCTGTCCAGGCCTGCTCTGTATCAGAGACCTCATCATCCTCCAGCAGTTCTTCTCTTCCTTCTTCTGTATAAACATCAGTGTCCCTTTCACCAGTATCCATCTTTTCTTCAAACTTCTCAGAACTTTCCTCATGCTCTTCAGGAGGAAGAAAGCCATCCTTTACCTCAACTTCTTTAGGGTCTTCTTTTGGCTCGTCAAAAATTGTGCCTTTTTCTTTTTTTGCCATGGTCTTTTGTTTTCCTTAGTTTCTATTTAAACTTTATGCTTTTTGAAAGAACTCATCAATTTTCTTGAGATAATCCAGAGAAATCCTTAACTTCCAGTCAGAAGGAAAACACTTGAAATAACTAGGCCAGGTATATCTTTGATCCAGAAAAACAATAACTCCCCTGTCTTTATCACTCCTGATGCACCTGCCGGCATTCTGCATTGTTTTTGTCAAAGCAGGCATGACATAACCATAATCCCAGCCCTTTGCAAACTTTCTGTCATAATACTTAATCAGCTCTTTTGTCTCAAGATCTGGCCTGTCTAATGGAAGCCCAACAACAATAACACACTTCAAGACACCAGGAAGATCAATCCCCTCGCCAAAAGAACCAGCAGCAACACCCAAGAGAACCGCGCTCTTGTTCTTGCTGAACCTGTTCAATAAATCCTGCTTTTCCTGCTTAGTCAGCTTGGACTGCTCATAAAAAATAGTTTTTTCAGAAGCAGGCTCAAATGATTTTGCAACCTCGTCACGCAGATAATAGCTGGGGAAATAAACTGCACAGTTTCCAGGAATCTTGTTCGTGATTTCACTGCAGACATCACTTATTGCCTTAAACTGTGCTTCACTTCGCTGAGTAAACTTTGTGGTTGTCTTTGGAACTATTAAAGTAAGCTTGTTTTTCTCTGGAAAAGGGGAAGGAAACTCTTGTTTTAAAGTATCTTCTGGAAAGCCAAGCAAATCTGCATACATCTCTGTGGGAGACAGTGTTCCAGACATCATGATCGTGCAGTAAGCTGAATCAATCACATCTTTTGTGCTCAAAGAAGGATCAAGACAACGATGATTCAGAAGGACATTTTCATCTTTTTTTGAGATGCTCCTGCAGAAACCAAGATCCCCATTAGGCCAGGTATCAAGGAAAGAAGCAATAGACGTCAAAGCACTTCTTTTCTGCTCCTCAAGAACAGCATCTCCTGCCAAAGTGAGATCCTCAATAAGCTCTGCATAATTTTTTATCTTGTTCGCCTCTGAAATAAACACTTCTTTTGAGACAAGCTTTTCATCACCGTCAATCATTTTTTCTGAAAATCTAGTGAGAATTGCGTTTAATTCAAACAAAGGCATCACTAACTCCTCAAAATTGAATTTCTTTGCTTCTTTTATAGCTCTCTGGATAACCCTGCTTGATAACCTGCTGGTCAGCAGTTCACTCATCCTTGCAGGAAGATTGTGGCCTTCGTCTATAATCAAGACAGAGTTTGCAAGCTCCTTGTTTGTTTTTGAGAAAAAATTCTCCCTGATACTTGGATTGAACAGCAAGTTGTAATCGCAGATTATCACTTTTGACTTTGCAGCAAGCTTTATTGCAACTTCATACGGGCAGACCTCTGCTTTCTCACTTATCTCAATCACCTGCTCAGTAGATATCGGGGAGATAGCTTCAATCTCTTCCAAGGCTTTCTTGAAATTTATCTTGTTAGGGCGGGAGTTAAGATAAAACTCGCACTTGTCATCTTTTCTCAAGACCTTGCAGAACTCTGCAAAATCAGAGGAACGCATAGAAGCAGTATTAGGCATCAAGCACATCCATTTTTTTCCGATTATAGAAGATGCAATGAATTTCAGTGCATATTGTTTTTTAATTTTTCTTAAAGTGTCAACAACAATCTTGTGCTGAGTGTGTCGTGACGTCAGAAAAAAAATTGTTATGTCCTTTGTTTTTGTAAAAGCCAGGGCAGGAGCTATTGTTGCAGCAGTCTTTCCAAGGCCTGTGGGGGCATGAATGATAAGGCTCTTCTTGTTTTTCAAGGCAAAAAGGACTTTCTCAATTAATTCATCCTGGATAGGCCTTACCTTTTCATGAGGAAAATAGATATCTGCAAGATTCATTTAAATTTTGATAATGCATTGCTTTAAATGTTTTTTGATTCTGCTCCTGAAAATTTTCCGACGAAAAACCGCATCTTCCGAAAGGTTTAAATATGAACTGCAATTACTTGGATACAATAAAGAGGTCTTAACTTTTTGGTTAAAAAACACTAACCGAAAGGTTTAAATATATCCTATAATATAAACATTATAGCATATATAATCGCGTCATGGGGTGGTTATGTGAAAAAAAATAAAGAAATTTTCAAAGTGTTTTTCAGGGAAAAACCAGCAATGATGTTAGTTGAACTGAAAAATGCTGACAACGAAGTTTACGCATCATCCCTTGCGAAAAGCATCGACTGCACTTATTCTCACGTTGTAAAAATACTCCAACAAATGGAGAAAGAAGGATTAATCAATTTTGACAAACAAGGAAGACTAAAACTGCTTACCTTAACTAAAAAAGGAGCAGAAATAGCCAACAGAATTGATGATGTAAGAATTCTCCTTTAACTTTTTTATTTTAAAAAAAAATAAAAAAACTTATTCTGTATACATCTTAAGCTTTGCAGGATCGAATTTCCAGTCAACAGGAATCTTTCCAGATTTCTTGTAATACTTTATAAGTCTCTTAATCTTGCTGTCAGTAAGCTGCATTCCCCGTTTAGCAGTCATATCCTGCTTATTGCGTTCCAGATGCTTCCTAATAAAAACAGCACGCTTCATCAAAGCTATCAAGTCTTCTGGAAGCTCTTTTAATAATTTTTTGTCACTTAAAATTCTTGATATAGGCTTTCCTATGATCAGTTTAACATCAGGAATACCATAAACATCCCTGAGAATAATACCTATCTCAGAACTAGTCTTGCCCCCTTTTGCAAACTTTACAATCAATAATTCAATTTCAGCAGGCTTATACCTAATCCAGGTAGGCTTTTCCTTTTTCAGAGGCTTCTTGCTCCCTGACTGGCCTTTTTTTCTTGAATGCATTCTAGACATTTTTCTATACCTCGCATGATTATTTGGAGAACAAGTAATCTTGTCTCCAGCATGAGCAAGCCATTACTGACCGACTCATCTCTCAACAGGAAAATAAATTCAGTGATGCTTTAAAAAGGTTTCGAAAAACAAAGTTTTTGGAACCTCACAAAATCAAAGATTTTGTGTTGGTTTTGTTTTAATTATCTTTTTTGCAGTGGCCGCCAATATCGTCAACAGTATCAATGTAGATATTGACATTATCTCCGATCTTTTCCACTGCATCTGCTGTAAACACATGATTAATGTCATTTACATCAATATCAATACCATTGTCCTGAAGGAAATAGTTTATCTTTACATCATAGCGCACGCCAGCAACAAAGAAAGACTCTGGCCTGTCTGGATGCACTGATTTACACTGGGTCTTGCCACTTTTAATACAAAGCACAGCCAGCCTTCCAGTAGGGACGCATCTGCAATCTGACTCGCAATCAGCATGCATACAACAGTTTTCCTTAGGAATGCACTTCTTCTGCATTGCACAATATTTTGAGTTATCATCACAGACACACTCTCTTTTTGCAGGATCTGGAACCTCATTTAATTTGCAATTGTCTGGAATACATTTATGATCCCTGCAGCTCTCCCCAGAATCACAGTCATCCTCTGTGCAGCAGTCCTGGGTAAGGATGCACTCTCCATTGCACTTCTTGTACCCTTCATTGCAGATGCATTTGCCATTCTCACACTGGCTATTAGAACCGCAGACGACATTCATGCATGCTTCTGCAGAAGTAATCTTTGCCTCAACATCTAATTTCTTTTCAATAGGCAAATCATCAATAGCTTTTGCTGTAATAGAATCCTTAGCACAACCACTAATGAAAATCAGTACAATAAACAAACCAAACAGGATTTTAAACTTCATTTTACACCCCCAACCTAGAAGAAAATAGTGGGTTTTTCTTTATAAAGTTTATTGTTTTAAAACGCGAAATTCGCTTAATTTACCCTTATTTTCCTTCATCTCAGAATCAATAACTTCTATGCTTGAATTAAGCTTGTTCTTTATAAGCCAGATATCAGAAGGAATTATTTTTTCCTTATCTAAATCCTTGATATTGAACCACTTAAGCGTACCAGACTCAGACTGCTTGAATTCTGCATTTTCTGCCTGCATCAGCACAAAAAAATGAATAAAGCTGTGCTTGATTATGTCCTCACCTTCAACACGCTCATACAAAACACTTGCCATTCTGTCATACTTTGCATCTATGCCTGCTTTTTCCTTAACAACCCTTTTGGCAGTTGCACCAAATGTTTCTTCCATTTTCATTTTGCCGCCAATTAAACACCAATAATTCTGGTAAGGGCGCTTGCTTCTCTTAATCAAAAGAATCTTATCTTTATGCAGTACTGCAACAAGAACAACTGGCAAAGGGCTGAGCTCCTGGCCTGTAATGTGCGGGATGATAGGAAGATACCGCTCTGCTTTTTTTGTGAGATAATAGTAATCGTCTTTCTTTTCCAGCAATCCTTCTTCCTGCATTTTTTCTAGATGGTATGAAACCATGTTAGAACGAATCTTGATGGCTTTCTCTATCTCATTGAACTTTAGCTTTGTATTCTCTGCAAAGAGCTTGAAAATCTGCTCCCGCTCCTTCTTTACCAAACCCCCAGAGTACTTCATATTACTCAAATTAATTCGAGGAATTATTTAAATATTTGGGATGAATCCCTAAAAATTGGGTGAAATCATGACAAAAGAAAAAGTGCATTATGTCTCTGTAACGGGAATAGTTAGAAAAGATGGCAGATACTTAATCTGCAAAAGAAGCGAAAAAGAGAAAGCATTTCCAGGAAAATGGTGTGTTCCAGGAGGAAAGATAGAGCACTCTGATTTTATCAATAGTCCTAAAGATACAAGCAGCCACTGGCTTGGAATATTTGAGAAAATATTAAGAAAAGAGATAAAAGAAGAGACGACACTTGATATCAAGAACATAGGATATGTCTCAAGCCTTTGTTTTATCAGGCCAAACGGGCACTCAACTATAATTGTGAGCCTTTATGCAGACTATGACAAAGGAGATGTTCAATTGGCTGAGGATGAGCTGACAGCGCATGCATGGGTGACACTAAAGGAAGCAAAAAAATATGACCTGATAGAGAATATATATGAGCAATTAGTGCAAGTAGATGAAATTTATTGCAAAAAGCAATAAGCTTTTTATTCTCATTCTAGTAAATAGAGCATATGCAAAAAATATCAGCAGAAGAAACACTAAAACTCAAGAATGCGATAGTTATTGATACTAGGACTCCTAGAGAGTATGAAAAAGACAGAATTCCTGGGGCAATCAATATTCCAATACTGGACAATGAAGAAAGAAAAGTAGTCGGGATAATGTATAAAGAGAGTCCTGATGAAGCAACTCAAAAAGGATATGAATATTACAATAAAAAACTGCCGCGAATGACTAAAGAATTCAAGAAACTAGATAAAACTAAGAAAATAATTATTTATTGCTGGAGAGGCGGGATGCGGTCGCAAACAATAGTAAAACTAGTTGCAGATTTAGGGCTTAATGCATTTTTACTAGAAGGCGGGTATCGTGCTTATCGAAGATATGTTCGAGAGCAACTAGAGAATTATGAACCTCCATTTACCTTTATTGTTCTTTATGGCCTTGCAGGAAGCGGCAAAACAGAGTTGATAAAGAAATTAGAGCCTTCAATTGATTTAGAAGGACTTGCGCAGCACAGAAGCTCAAACTTCGGAGCAATAGGCCTGAATCCAAGAGAGCAAAAACTATTTGAGAGCTTATTGTTTAAGAGATTAAAAGAATTAGAAAAAGAAAAGGTTGTTTTTGTTGAAGGAGAGAGCCATAAAGTAGGAAAAGTATTTATTCCAAATTCTGTCTTTAAAGCAATGAAAAAAGGAGTTGCAGTTCGAGTTGATTGTTCAATTGAGAACAGGGCAAAGCAGATAGTCAAGGATTACTTTACACATGGTGAAGAAGATAAGATAAGAGAAATAATAGTTTACCTTAAGCCGCATCTTACTAAGAAAGTTGTTGAAGAATTAATGAAACTAATGGATGAAAAAAACTATGCAGAAGTTTCAAAGATACTTCTTCTTAAGTACTATGACTCAAAATACGAGCATTATATAGGACAAGCAGGCTGTTCATATACTGTCAGCAATGATGATATGACTTCTTGTATTAAAGAATTGAAGAAGATAGCTGGCCAGTCATAAAAAATGAGTAGCCCCGGGCGGACTTTCGTAAAGCAGGAAATCCGGCTTTTATTCGAACCGCCGTCCACGCATCCAAAGTGCGCGATGATTGGCCACTACACTCCGCAAGCAAAGCATTTTTGCTTTAACTTTCTACGGGGCTAAAAATTTAGTGGCCACCAGATTGTATAAAAAATAAGGTATTTATAAAGATTGCTTTTTTATTTGAAGTTAGGAATACTTTCGAATTAAAAGCCACTGGACATCTTTGCGCGGGATATTTAAATCAGAATTTATATAAACAAAGCATGAATTTACAAAATATAGCAGAGTTATGTGGAATTATTTTAGGGGATGGCAGTTTGCATAAAACTTGCAACAGAATAACAATTATAGGGAGTTGTGAAGATAAATACTATTTCCTTAATCGAGTAGTCCCTCTTTTTAAGAAAACTTTTGGAAATGTAAATTTAAAAATAAATAAAAATAAAATCAAGAATTCATATAATATAACTCTTGAAAATAAAAAAGTTTTTGATATCTTTGTAAAAAAATTTGGTATGAATAGAGGTTCAAAAAATAACACGGAAATACCATCCTTTATTATTCGAAATCCTGCGTTAGTGGCGCCATTTTTAAGAGGACTTTTTGATACAGATGGATCAATTAAATTTTCAAAGCAAACCAAAAAAATACATTATTATCCACGCATTCAACTCGGTTTTAGAGATTCGCAATTTGCACATCAAGTAGGTGCGCTTTTGAAGTCTCTTGATTTTAATTTTGGTAAATGGCGGGATAAAAATGATCGTGGCTACGGCCAAAATCCTGCTGAAATGATATTTTATCACGTTTCTGGAAAAGAAAACTGCATACGCTGGATGGAACTTATAAAGCCTGCAAACAGTGTTCATGTTACAAAATATCTGTTCTGGCGCAAATATGGCCATTATGTCCCGAGATCAACTTTGAAGGAAAGACTATATTATTTAGATAACCCTGAAACTGTTGTTTAGTTTTTAAATCTTTCAAGAGCTTCTTCTTCTGCAAAATGCATCTTGCCGGGGACAATCAGGCAATGCATTCCAGGGCCAAAATTGTATTTTAGAAGTTCTGAGGCCTTGCCCGCCTTAATCTTCTGGTCTAAAGAACCAATCTTTGCACAACCAATGCATGGAGTATTGCTTGTGAAGACCTTCTCATTTCTCCGCATCTCAATCTTAAGAAGAGTGTTGATTGCATCATTGGCTGTCATGAACCTATTTTCCTTAGGCCTTAAATCCAGAAGCAATAAAGTGTGCAAGCCAATCTTCTGGTTCTCCTTGATTACATCATAAGGAGTCTCTGGCTCAAAACCTTTCTCAGGAAAAGGAATGCTTGTTGTCTTGCCAAACTTGTAAACCTGCAGTCCAGTAACACCAATAGCTGAGATAATTGATGTGTTGTGGACAATCTGTGTCTTTATTCCTAATTTATTTGCTCTCATCAACAAATCCATATGAGTTGTTGCTCCAAAAGGATCACCAACAACAAGAAAAGCAACACTCTTGTCTTTAGCATCTTTAAGGATAGTTTTTTCTGGTTCTTTCTCAACCATATCCCTGTCAGCGAGAATAATCTTCTTTTCGTATAACTTTTCAAGATAACTAATCGGGCAATTAAGAACAGCAGTGTAGTTTTCCAAATACACAACATCTGCTTTCTTGACAAGATTCAGACCCTTAACACTGATGTCTTTCTCGTCATTTAATCCAAGTCCTATGAAGTGTAGTGTCATATTATGTTAAATAGAATCCGGGTTTAAAAAGGTTGGTTTTTCAACTGTTTTAAAATGAAAATTTGCAAAAAACTTTATAAATAATGTTCTGCTATCCAAAACCATGATTATAAACATTGGCTCTAAAAATCCTGCTAAAACCACAGCAATAGAAGAAGCAGTCAGAAACTACGATTGCTCAAATGATGCTGAATTTTGCCACATCAAAGCAGACTCTGAAGTTGCTGACCAGCCAAGGTCTTTTGAAGAAACATTCAGGGGAGCGAAAAACCGCGCCAAAAACGCATTTAATGCCTGTGATTTAAGTGTAGGACTAGAATCCGGCATAATGGAAATGCCTGAAAACATTCACATGAATTTTACTGTTTGTGCACTTTATGACGGAAAAAAATATTTTTTAGGAATCTCTTCAGGATTTGTAATTCCAACCAAAGTTATTGACGGCATTATTAACCAAGGCCTTGAAATGCAGGATGCAGTCTACAAAGCAGGACTGACTCATAATCCTAAAATAGGATCTGATGAAGGCATAATTGGCGTTTTAACAAAAGGCCGCTTACCAAGAAAAGACTATGCAAAGCAAGCAGTATTCATGGCATTAACCCAGATGTATAATCAAGACCTGTATTAAGAATAGCTCTAACCTTTAATTTGACTAACTGAATAAAAAAGAAACCCCGCGCGTGTGGTTCGCGGGGTAACTTGCGTTTTTTGCCTTCATTAAACTTGATTGGGGGTGGTATAATGAAGGCAAAGAAAAACACCGGCTGAATCGCTTCAGCCTGCTTCACCAAAGACCAAAGGGGGTGAACTTAATTGATGATTTCTATGCCTAGGGTCTCTTCAAGCTCAGCCTTGGCAGCTGCCTTGCTTGTTGCTGTGGTCTTGCCAACAATCCATGGTGAGTTAACACCGGTCACGATTGTCATAACCATCAGCTTTCCTTTCATCTCTTCAGAGACTCTTGCTCCCCAAATTACGTTTGCATCCTCGTCTAGGCTCTCTGTGACAAGCTCTCCAACCTTGTTGATTTCCTCCAAGGTCATGTCTGGGCCGCCACTGATGTGAAGAAGCGCGCCTGTGGCTCCAGTGTAATCAATATCAAGCAAAGGATTTTCCAGAGCACCTTTAACAGCTTCCTCAACCTTGTTATTTGTGTCAGAGCTGCCAACACCAATTGCAGCAACTCCTCCATTTGTCATGATTGTCTTGACGTCTGCATAATCCAAGTTAACAAGGCTTGGCACTGCAATTGTCTCAACAATTCCCTTAATCATTGTAGCAATCAATTCATTTGCAACTGAGAATGCCTGCTGTATAGGCAGGTTTCCTGCAATAGTAACTAGCCTGTTGTTGTCTATTACAATAACTGTGTCAGAATACTTTCTTAACTGTTCAAGTCCAAACTCAGCTTTCTCAATTCTTGCACGCTCAATATTAAAAGGCATAGTCACTGTACCAATGACAATAGCGCCCATATCTTTAGCAAGCTGTGCAATAACTGGTGCAGATCCTGTACCAGTTCCACCTCCTAATCCCGCGCAAACAAAAGCCATGTCAGCTCCTTTTAGAGCAGCTTTCAATTCATTAATGCTTTCTTGAGCAGCTTCTGCGCCTTTTTGCGGAAAGCCGCCGCAACCAAGGCCGCGAGTGCATTCCTTACCTATTATAAACTTCTTATCTGCTTCTGAAATATTCAAGTGCTGCTTGTCTGTGTTACAAGCAAGAATTTCAGCTCCCTTGATTCCTCTTTTGTAGAGCCAGGAAACCATATTATTTCCTCCTCCACCAGAGCCAATCACTTTTATATTTGCCTGACCAACTTGTAGGCCATCTGTATTTAGGTCTTGTTTCTTTGCGTTTTCTAGGATTACATCCATTTGCATCCCCCCTTTTGGTTTTGTCTTTTTTAATCTATATATCCCCACATAACTTTTACACTTACGAAATGTTTATATGTGAGTTGACTTTAATTTTTCCCAGAACGAGGGGTTTATGATAAGTTTGCGCCAACAAATTTATCTGAGAGAAATCACATTCGTTCAACTAATACTAAACGCCAAATTAGTATTTCGCCAAAATATTTACGCTAAAATTTAAACTGAGTTCGCCAAAACTCTGTTTAAAATTAATATTTCTTTTAATTAATAAATCAGGTATATAAACATTTTTGTGATACAAAATATATTTTAAAAACTATACTACTTTTTTTTATTCTCGATAACTTTCCTGAACATCTCTTTGCCTTTCTTGATTGCCGACTGAACATGCTCTCCATAGTAACCAAGGAAAGCAGCAAGATCCTTAATCCTGTTGCCGTATTGCTCTATAAACGCGATGTTTTCAGTCTTAAACTTCTGAGGCATCGCAGGTTTTTCAGCAGCATAACCAATTGTTATGACTGCCTGCGGAGAGGCATCAGCAGGAATATTCAGGGCTTTTCTAAGCATGCTTTCTTCAAAAGCACCAACCCAGCAAGAACCAAGACCTTGATCTGTTGCAGCTAGAAGCATGTTCTCAATAGCTGCAGCACTATTGTGCCTGCAGTATATTTTTTCACCTTTCTCGCCATAGAAAGTTGCAACCTTCTTAGGCTGGCCCACGACAACAATATGCACAGGAGCATCCTGCATCCAGTATTGTTTTACACAAGCCTCTGCAATCTTTTTCCTTGAATCTTCTTTTGTGACAAGAATGAATCTCCAGTCCTGAACATTGCCAGCATTAGGAGCTAATCGACCAGCATCCAGGATATTACCCACTTTTTCAAACTCAACAGGAACATCCATGTACTTCCTTATACTTCTTCTCAATCTTATAGCTTCGAGTGTTTCCATTCTAGAAACTTTTTTAAACAGACCTGATATATATTCTTTTCGATGAAATATCTGGCGTTAGTGGGGGTATATGAACAATTAGAGGGAACTTCTAAAAGACTAGAGAAAACCTTCTACTTATCAGAATTCCTGAAAACAGTTCCTCTTGAGGAAATGGGCACTGTGATGCTGCTTGTTCAAGGCAAAGTCTTTCCTGCATGGGATGAGAGAAAAATAGGAATGGCAGCAAGATTACTGCTGAAATCAATCAACATAGCATCTGGAATTGACACAGCAGAGATAGAGAAAGAATGGAAAAAAACAGGAGACCTTGGGAAGACAGCAGAGAATATCATTGGCAAGAAAAAACAAGCAACACTCTTTGTTGCAGAACTAACTATTGAAAAAGTTTTTGCAAACCTTCAGAAACAAGCAACAATAGAAGGAGCAGGAACAGTTGACAAGAAGGTTAAGCTGATTGCAGAGTTATTGACAAGCGCCAAACCAAAAGAAGCAAAGTACATAATTAGAACAGTTCTAGAAGATCTAAGAGTTGGTTTGGGAGCAGGAACAGTAAGAGACGCAATAACCTGGGCATTTTTTGGAAAAGAGATAGGATTCCAGTACGACAAAAAAGAGAACAAACTAGAGGTTCCAGATAGGGAGAAATACAATTCTTATGTTGAAGCTGTGCAGGAAGCAATAGATGTTGCAAATGATTTTGCAATGGTTGCAAAAAAAGCACGAAAAGGATTAGAAGGATTGAAAGAAATCAGCCTAGAACCAGGAAAACCAGTAAAAGTAATGCTGTATCAAAAAGTCAAGACAATGCAAGATGCATTTGAAAAAGTAGGAAAACCAGCTGCATTTGAATATAAATATGATGGCTTTAGATTGCAGATACACAAGCACAATGGAAAAATATCCTTGTTTACTCGCAGGTTAGATGAAGTCACAAAACAATTTCCAGATGTTGTCAAATTTGTGGAAGAGAATGTTTCTGGAGACTCTTTTATTATAGACTCAGAAGCAGTAGGGTATGATGCTAATACTAAGAAATATACTGCATTTCAGAACATCTCCCAAAGAATAAGAAGAAAATATGACATAGCATCAATGGCTGAAAAATTTCCTGTGGAATTAGATGTTTTTGATGTTATTTACTTTAATGGCGAGAACCTGATTAAACAACCATTTTCTGAAAGAAGAAAAATAGTTGAACAGATAGTGCAGTCAATAGAGTTATGCATAAAACCTGCAGTGCAATTGATTACAGATGATGAAACAACTGCAGAAGCATTTTACCAAAAATCACTAGAGGCAGGAAACGAAGGAGTAATGATCAAGAATTTAGAAGGCGTGTATAAGCCAGGTTCTAGAGTAGGTTATGGAGTCAAGCTAAAACCAACAATGGATACACTAGAAGTTGTGATTGTTGGTGCAGAGTATGGAGAAGGAAAACGGTCTGCATGGCTTGCTAGTTTTATTATTGCAATCAGGGACCCTGATACAGATGAAGTCTTGGAGATTGGCCGCGTAGGAACAGGAATAAAAGAAAAAGATGAAGAAGGGCTGAGTTTTGGGCAATTAACAGAGATGCTAAAACCATTAATCATTAAAGAAGAAGGCAAAATAGTTTATGTTAAGCCAGAGATAGTAATTGAAGTTGATTATGAAGAAATACAGGCAAGCCCAACATATAAATCAGGATTTGCGCTACGATTTCCAAGGTTTGTTAAGTTACGCGAGGACAGAGGAGTTGGTGATATTAACACACTAGAAGAAGTTGAGATGCTTTACGAAGCACAAAGAGGAAGAGGATGAAACGCGTTGAGAAAAAAGTACAAAAAGAGTATTTTGAAGCCATACTAGACGGCAGAAAAAGATTTGAAGTAAGATTAGCTGATTTTGACTGTGAACCAGGAGACTTGCTTGTTCTTAAAGAGCAAGTGGGTGATGAATTAACTGGAAGAGAGATAGAGTGCGAAGTCTTGTATGAGTTTAATACAAAAGATATTGAAAAATTTTATAGTAAAGAAGACATAGAAAAACACGGATTGGCGATATTAGCTATAAGGAAGAAGTTTGAATTCAAGAAATAAAACTATTTTTTTTCAAAAACAAAACAATACTGCCAATCAAGCCAATCAAAAACGTAACAGGACAAACTAAAACACCAATCAAAAAATAACCAACATGAAGCCACTCAGTCAAGTATCTTAACACAGCAATATCAGCCCAAATAATATTCAAGGCATAAAAGAAATTATGAAATACAACAAACAGGACAAAACAAGAAGAGGAAATGCCTGTAAGCAAAAGAAAAAACTTAAGCCAGCCTTTTACTTTTTCCTTTAAAGTGAAAATAACCAATAAAACACCCAGCAAGAAAAACAAACCAATTGCAGGGAGGAATGGAATTTTTCCAATAATTCCTGTGAAAATACTTGCAAATATAATAAGTCCTAATACAATCAATGCCCAAAAAGTTATTTTTGCTAGTTTCATGATAAAAGTTTATTAACGTAAATAGTCCTACCAGGACCACTATAATTTATAATTAATATTTGGTATACTTAATAATTCTTTTTTTGTTAGCCTCTTGATCAAATAAAATCATTTTTCCCATATTTTGGACAAGTATGTTTGGCTCGCCAGTTTTATACGGTTTACGATTGTAATGTATCGCCTCTGCATATTCGTTTTTCCAATCAAAAACAATCTTTAAAAATACAAGGAAATCATGAGGGCATCTCTCAAATGACTCCAACGCCTTCTGCAAAAGAGAATACTCTGACTCTAATATAAACGTAAATGGACATAGTACAAATTTTCCCTGAACCGTGTCTTTGAACAGAGTATATGCCATCATTACATTATGACAGACTGCAATGTATAATGTCCAATAACCTTCAGACATATCATTTACATCAACAGTAAACAATTTGTTAAAAGCAGTTTGCCGGTTTTCCCAGAAATCCAAAGGAACATCAGCTTTTGCAAGCTTGCCTTTTGAAAACTGTTTGCAACTGTTGTCACGAGCACATATCAGCCAGTAGGGAGAATTTTGCTTTATTTTTGCATACAATTCTTCAGGAGACTCGGGCTTTTGTTCTAGAATGATTATCGCACTTTGTAACAACTCAGATATCTTTGACCACAACGAATCAATTTCAGCGTCCAACTTTTCTTGCCTTTTTTCCTTATTTTTACTTTTTTCATGCTCAAGAGAAATCGCTACACAAATAGTTGTAAGTTCTTCAATCTTGCCCAGATACCCGCGTGCCTTGCCAGTTGCTGCGAAAGCCTGCAATATCTGAGGCTTGTTTTCTGCAAATTCTTTTGGAAACTCTTTCTTAAGCTCGCCTAAAAGCAACTTATCTAAAACAGCAGATCCGACGTGCATGTTTTCCTTTGCTTTTTCAAACTCTTTTTTTTTAATAAGCTGCCTAATGTTTTCTAAATGAATACGCACTTGTTCAATCTTCTCCTGATATGAAGCCATATCCAGTACTATAATTAAAGGATATTTAAGTTTTTCTTAAGAATAATTAGATTGTAGTAATAGAATACGCCCCTGCGGAGAAGCAAACCAAATTTTTAGGAAAGATTTGATAAAAACTGCGCGACACAAGGTCGCGAGTGCGAAGTTTCTTTATACCGAAATTCGCAGTAATAGAATACGCCCCTGCGGAGAATCGAACTCCGGTTTTACGGACCGCAACCGTACGTACTTTATGGCTGCCTGTTAGCAGTATCCACTATACTACAGGGGCATAAGAATACTAACTAATTCTTGGTTTAAAAAACTATCTTTTAGAAAAAAGAGAAATAAAAATTATATAGATAGCGGTGCTGAAGATTGCTCAAATCTTCCCTGGCCTTCAAGACCAAATTTAGTATCTGCTGAGCTCTGCCACAGGACGCACTGTCTTGTTCCTGTAATGCCGCCGCCAGCACTCTCTTCTGCAATCCAGTCATACTGAACACAGACCGGCTCTGTATCTGCCATGCAAAACTGAACATAATTATTGTTTTCCCTTATCTCATCAATCTTGATGCCGCAGTAGGAATTTTGCGGAAGGAAAACAGAACCTTCTGTGAGAGGGCCGCTCTGCTCACCATTAACAGCAAGGTAAACCGCACCATCTTCAACAGCAACAAGCTGAACCTCTGCAGTATGCATCACACTTCCCCTAGTACGGCACTCCAGTGAATTCCTGCCAGTACCTTCAAACCTTCCAAGATAAAGGTTGCCAGTCATATCTCCCTGACAGGTAGCAAGCATCCTGGTAGCCTGGCCAGCGCCAGCTGAGAAATAATAGTACAGTCCTGCAGCACCTGCAAGAACAATGACAATAAGGATAGTTGCTTCAAGCTTTTCCATCATATCACCTCAGATACATATTGATTAACTTACTTGTTTATAAATTTTACTCGAATTTTCCTGAACATACTGAAAGCCCTGCCAAAAGGCAAAGGAGCAATCCTGCCCATTATGACAGTTTTTCTTTTCTTTATCGCATCTCTTAAACTGCCTTTGAATAAAGTAAAAGCTCTTCCAATCTCATAATAAAAATGAGAATCAGAACCAGCAGTCTGTGCAAGCTTATGCTTTTGCGCAAACTGGACAGCTAATTCATTTTCCCAGCGAAAGGTATTTCTTGCGTTAAAAGTTTCAAAACCATCTAATTTTTTAATTTCCTTTTTATTGAATTTTGCAGCAGTCCTCAACAAGCCCCAAGTAAAAGGATGCGCTGCAACAGCAATACCCCCCTGCTTATGAATCTCATCAATGACCGCTTCAGGTGTTCTGGACTTGATTTCTTTTTTCAGGTATAATCCTAATATCTCTCCCCGGTCTGTCTTGATTTCAGCACCAACAATAACTTCAAAATCCTTATCCTTATTGAGCTTTTTTGTTTCCAGACCGCCTTTAATCGTATTATGGTCTGTAACCGCAATGCCATTCAAGCCTCTTTTCTTTGCAACCTGCAGAAGTTTCTTAGGCCTGATTCTAGAACAACTTGAGTGATAAGTGTGGATATGAAGGTCGTATTTTTTCATTACAATAAATATTATTTGATTGCTTTATAAAAGTTGCTTTGTTTTTGCGAAGCAAACTGATTAAGACATCCTTCCAAATATTTCTAGAATTTTATTACAATTTTCTTCTGCTTCTTTAATGCAATCAGGAAAAGTAAGATGCTTTCTTTTTTGCTCCATTTTTTCTATTACTTTATCAACAGCTTCTTTAAAAGGAACTTGCCTAAATCCTAGTTCGTGTAACCAAATTAAACTGCCTTCAACAGTTACAAACTTAAAACACTCTGCATTCTTTACGACTTCTGCTATTTTTGATTTGGTTGGAACTTTACCGTGATGTGCTTCAATTGAATTTAAAATTATTTCTTGCTCTTTTTTATTAACATTCCATTCGTCCAAATACTTTTTCACAAAATCAGAGCTTAGTTTTGGATGATTTTTTTGTATTTCTCCTTTCCAAATAGGGCTAAAAATAGTATGCGCAAGATACAAAGAAGTTAATACTAATCGTTCATCAATACCCTCTTTTTTAGAAAGTTCCTTGCCTTTTTTGATTATAATTTCTGTTAATAACCAGGGAGGCGCTTTATTCTTTTGAGTTTGCTTGCGCATTAACTCTCTTGATAGATTTACAATATTCATCGTAAATGTAATAAAATTAGTTTAAATAAAAAGGTTTGGGTGCATTTATTCTTGCACACTAGCGATAGTAGCAGGCCCTCTCCTGCCAAGCACAGGCCCGTCTTCAACAGTGAAGCCAACTGCTTTCATGTTGTCTCTAACAATCCTTGCACAGGAATATGTTGTTAATATTGCACCAGGCTTCATGACATTCTTTACATCTTGGAAGAATTCTTTTGTCCAGAGCTCTGGGCAAACTTTTGGGGAAAAAGGGTCGAAAAAGACTGCATCAACTTTTTCATTTAATTCTTTTATACTAACTCTTGCGTCAGCAACTAAAATCTTTATCTTTACTCTTGGATCACTTTTATCCCCTTTTATAACATCGTAATACTTAAACGGAGGATTTAATTTTTTCATCTCATCAAGAATTTTTTGGTCATTTTCCAAGCCAATAATCTCAATCTTACAATCAGGATTTGCTTCCAAAGCAACTTCAATCGCTGCTGCACTATTATAGCCAACACCAAAACAGACATCAAGAATCACGATTTTTCCTTTCTTAGTTAATTCAGCTATCTTACAAGGCTTTACAAACTTTTCAAAACTTTCTTCAACAGCACCTTTTGTAGAGTGATAGTGCTCCTGGTACTTCTCATTGAACAAAGTTATTGAGCTGTCCTCTGTTATCTTTTGCTTCAATCTTTTCACCAACCTGCTCTTTAATATCATGCGCAATCTTCTTGCCAAGCAAGCCCTCTAAAACCTCAAGCTTAGCTCTCCTGACTGCACCTAAATCCTTTATTCCCTGCTTGAACATCTTTCTAGCTCTCATACGGCCAACATTCTTTAATCTCAATAAAGGAATTAATTCTTCCTTAGCACCGTGCTTTAACCTGAACCGCAACTTTGTAATGTCTTTAAGCAAGAACTGCTGCTGGTCAATCCTTGCAATTTCAAATAAGGCATATAACAACCAATTAGCTCTCTCTAATTTTGCTCTTGTCTCTCCAGGCCGAACATCATAATTTTCTAACAAGTAAACATCATCTTTCTCCTCAATCCAATCATCAAGCATCAAGGCAGTCTTAAAAGCATTAAGATAAGAATCATATTCTGGCTCAAACATGTTTGGCTCTTTATCAATCATGTAGGTTTCTTGTTTTGCAATAGCTTCTTGAATCAAGTCATACTCCTTAACTTTAACCCTTAACAAAGGCCACATCTCCAGAGTATTGCATACAAGCAGCAAAAGAGATAACGGCTTGAGCTTCACTTCTTTAGCTCTCTGCAGGCATTCCAAGAAATGATTTGCTGTCAAAGGATCAACGTATAACTCAGCGATTCTCCTGCCTAACAAAGTTGCCCTGTATTTGTTATCCAAGAACTGAATAAATGTCCAGTTTTCTAAAAGTTTAAGCATTTTGTTTATGTTTTTCTTCAGCTTATCCATATCCTTGAACTGATAAGCCCAAAAAGTCTGGCCAAAAAAATCATAGATTTGTTCTTTTGATTGAATAACTTTAGTTGAAATCAATGAAAGCAGATAAGTTCTTAAAACAGGCTCAACAGCCAATTTTGAAAAAATATCCTCTGGCTCGCCTAAAACAAACTTTTCATAAACAGAATCTTTCTCAGCATCAGAACTTGTCGTAACAATAGCTTCTCCATGAGCATCAAAAGAAGGCCTTCCTGCCCTGCCAGCCATCTGAAGATATTCTAAGACAGGAATAGGCTGCATGCCCCTGCTTGTGAACCTTGTTACATCTCTTATTATTGCTCTGAAAGCAGGAAGATCAACACCGGCTGCCAATGTTGGCGTGCAGCAGATGATTTTTATTTTTCCTTCCCTAAAATTAGACTCAATCAATTCTTTTTGTTTTGCATGCAAACCAGCATGATGAAACGCAATACCTGCTTTCAAGCATTTAGCCAGTCTCTCGCACTGCTTTGTAGGCTTGCTCAAAGCTTTTTTTGCTTTTTCAGAAATATCAGATAAATCCACATTCTTTATTTTCTTGCTGATCTCTTCTGCAGATTTTTCAGCAGAACGCTTTGTATTCACAAAAACCAAAGCCTGCTTATTCTTGCTGATAGTATCTAAAGCTAAATCAATAACAGGAGCTCCTGATTTTTCCTCTACTTTTAAGCTAGGCATATTTAGAATAAGCCAGGAACTATTTAAATAGGTTGTGGGAAGATGGCCAGTGCAAACTTTTGAAAAGTTTGATCAAAGCGCTCGTTGTTCGTACTCGAGAAGCAATCTATGGGATATTTGCTCACGCAAATATGCGTTCAACCCTTCTCTCGCACTCACAATGTCGTGCGTACGGCAAAAGCATAACTTTTATAAAACAAATTTTTAAAAAAATTTGATAAAAACAAGCGCTACATAAGGTAGCGCAGGCGAATTTGCTTTAAACAGGATGTTTCGCACAAAGCATAAGTTTTATAAAATAAACCTTGTTTTCTGAGGGTAGCATTGGGCCTGTAGCTTAGCCTGGTGGAGCGCACGACTGATAAATTCAAGTTCGCGAATCTTCTTCGGGAGATTCACCATTGAAGACCATGTCTCCAGTGACTGAACAAGAATTCACAAATCGTGAGGTCCGGAGTTCAAATCTCCGCAGGCCCATCAATATTTTTTGTCAAAAACTTTAAAAAGCAACAAAATCCAGAGTTAAATAAGATGGGAAATTACGTAATTGCAGTTGATACACTGGGCGGAGATCCTTATATAGTAGGATTAGACGGGAAGCCCAGACAGCAGCCAGTTGTTGAGAGAGCTGTAAAAGGTTCTGTCGCTGCGCTTAATGAACAAGAAAACATTGAACTTGTTCTTATTGGCAAGGAGGATGCTATTCAAGAAGAATTGGATGAACAGGAAGTTAAAGTTCCAGTTCATATTGAACCTGCGGAAATTTATTTTGATTCACAGAATCTTTCTGGCAGTTCTTTGAACAAGCTTATAGATGGTATTGGAAAAGATTTTGACGGCGGATTGACCATCGGAGACACAACTAAAATAATACAGCACATTGCTGGAAAGCTTCATGATTTTGCAATGCCTAATGTAGACCAGTTACCTCTTGCAGAATTTATCAAGGTGAGAGATGCAGCAGACAAAGTGCTATACTTAGACATGGGTGCGAACATGGTTTGCAGAGCGCATCACCTTTATCAATTTGCACAGATGGCAAGAATAGTCCTAACTGAAAGAGAGGGCATAGTAGCTCCAAAAATAGGCATATTAACAGTCGGCTCAGAGGTATACAAAGGAAATGGATTAGTCAGAAAAACAATGGAACTTTGCGAAGCTGCAGGAATAGAAACAATAGATGCCAGCAGAGCAGAACCAAGAGATGCAGAACTAAGCAAGGTTAATGCAATCGTGACGGATGGGCACACAGGAAACCTTCTGCTTAAAGCACTGGAAGCAAAAGCAGAGACAATCTTAGGGTATACAAAACAATTTATTTCAGATTATGTTCAAGCAGTTATTAAAGAATACCAAACCTTAGTTGAGCAGGGAGAAATGCAACCCGCACCTGAATTAATTGAAAAATTAAAAGAGCTTCCACGCGATGTAATGGGAAGACTAATACAATTTTTTGCTTTTGAAGGATACGGGGCTGCAACACTTCACGGCCTGAGATCCCGTTCGCAATACAGAAGCGCAATACTGAAAAAAGGACACGGAGTATCTGACGCAAATGCATTTCGCAGCGCAGTATTAAGTTGCAGAGCAGAAGCTATAAGTGGTTTGACAGAAAGAATGCAAGATTATTTCACAAGTGAATACAAGTTGCCTAAGAAGAAGCGTGCTTGATTTCTAACGGTATAAAAATATACGCCCCCTGAGCCAATCAAATTTTTAAAAAAAGTTGACAAAAATCAAAGATTTTTGGCAACCTCAAAAATTCTGTGAATTTTTGTAGGTTTGATTAAAACAGCGCGACACAAGGCCACGAGTGCGAAGTTTCTTTCTATACTCGAATTCGCAGTATTAGAATATACGCCCCCGACCCGATTTGAACGGGTGACCTTGCGGTTTCTAAACTTTTAATATTATAGTTTAACAGCCGCACGCTCTACCACTAAGCTACGGGGGCAAGCGATTAATGCGAACCTCAGGTTTGAAAAGCCCATTCGCGAGTGAGACCTTGCGTCCCACGTCTTTGGATCCTAACCTTTCGTAAAGGTTAGCCACCTAAGCTACGGGGCTTGTGACTTAGGGATAATAGTTGATTTAAATAGTTTTCTGATATCTTGATTACAGAAAGGCCTTTGTTATTCTTTAACATTTAGATTTTCCAGATAGTCTTCAAATTCTTTTGGGTTCATTTTTTCAACAATAACTATTTGTGCAATTGTTTTTACTGGTTTTGGTGTAAGATCCATCTGCTGTGCTTCTTCCAGTGTTTGTTCTACAGAAGCAGCATAATATTTTTCTGGATATTTATTTATCCGCGAAAGTTCTTGATTAACGTGTTTTTTTGCAAAAAGCAGTTTGAAGAATGAAGCTCCTTTTGTTTTGATATCTTCTCTTGCAAGTTTCAATGCTTCTTTGCCTGCTTTTTCCTTGTTCTCTTCTGTTAACTCAAATTCTATCCACATAGAAGCATAAAATGGCACTACTGCATTAAGATATTTTCTTAAATTTTCCATATCGTCGATACGAATAGATATCAAAGGACTTGACGAAAACCCCCCAGGATCAGGAGCGCCGTACCCATTACGTGGCGTTGGCTCAATTCCCCCTTCATATTTAATATTTGATTCTTGTATCCCTGCTTCTGCCAATGCCTGAATTATTTGCTGCATGCTCCTGTTTGTTGCTTTTATCGCACTTTCTTTAGTTGCGGTTATCACACCTATCCTTATGTAAACCAGAGCATAATCAGACGGAGTTAATACTTCGCCTTTGCCGATTAATTGAGGAACCTCTATTTCCTGCTCAAACCAAGCCTCTTCTGATTCAGCAGGATAAATCGATCTGCAGCCTAAAACCAGAAATAACATTATCAGCGAAAATATGATTTTTGTTTTCATTTGTTTGTTTAACAGTGAGCGCTTTTAAATAGTTTTCTAAGTTGGGGTGCTTCGCATAGACAGTCCTTTTGATTATCAATAGTTTTTTAAACGCTTCAGATATTACTTATTTTTATGGAATATGACCTAGAATTAACGCGGGTTGCAGAAGAGATAAAGAAAGCAAAGGCTAAACGTGTTTGTGTGCAATTGCCAGATGGATTAAAGCCACAGGCAGAAAAGATTGCAAAAGAACTGAAAGAAAAAACAGGAGCAGACATTATTATATGGCTGGGATCTTGCTTTGGAGCATGTGACATTCCAAAACAAGTAGAGGATGTAGGAATAGATTTCTTGATTCAATGGGGGCATTCTGAATGGAAATCTTGAATTACGCGTTAATTGTATTAGTAGCATCACTTGGCTTAATGTCAGGAAGAATAATTGCCTGGATTGCAAAAGAGGAAATAAAGCCAGGAAAGAAATATTTTATTGTTTTGCAGAAAATACTTTTTTGTTTCATTGTATTTTTATTGATGTATTCAAATAAAACAAATGTGCATTACACTTGGGTTGGAGCATTGGTCTTGTTTGTTTACTTAAGCTGGTTAAAGAAAATACCAACTTATATTATATCTGCAGTACTTGGTACAGGTATGTATTTAGCTTCATTAACTGACAACTTCTTGCTGATAAGCGGAGTTATTTTTCTGCATGGGCTTCCAGCAGGCTCATTGATGAAAAACAAGAAAGAAGTGATACTAAATATAGTGGTTTTTCTAGCAGTTGCTGTTGGCTTGTTTTTCCTGTTAAAATAACAAAAGATTTATATACACAAACTAATATTATTCTCTTACTAGCTAAAAAACTGAGGTGAAAATAATGGACCTAGAAAAAAGTTTTCCTATGACACTTCTAGCAGTCGTGGCTGTTCTAGCAGTTGTTGGAATGGTTATGCTGTATAATACTGGAACAACAGGATTAGTTGTCAGAAAATCTCCAATGTATGGAAGAGCAATAGCAACGCCAGAAACAGTAGAGCAAGCAAAAAAAGAAAAAGGTGTGTTTAATGTCTGGGGCTCTGCAATAGCAGGAGTTAAACCAAGACAATCCTGTTTTGTGTTGACAGTTCAAGGACAGCAGTATGACTTGACAGATGTTCCTGCATACATCAGCATGGATGAAATAAATGATTTGACAAAATGCTATCCTTATTTCAGCGTAGAAGACTTATACACAGACAAATATTGCTGTGTAGGTATATGAGGTGAAAAAAGATGAGTGAAAAAACACCATTCATTGTCTTGACAGTTGTATTTGTTGTAGGCATTGTAGGATTTGTCCTGATGATGACAGATGCAAATACAGGGGCACAATCTTATGGATCGTCTATTTATGAAAAAACAAGAGCCGCGGCAGAGACTCCCGGCGGAGATCCATCCCAGTTTGCTCGACAGGCTCTTGATCAGAGAGCATTGTATGGCAGCATGGTCCAACAAGGGGAAAATATAGCAACAATAGAGCAGAAAACAGGAATATCAACAGGACAAGCATATGCGCAATCTGGGGAGGCACTAGGAACTCTTGGCATGGCAGGAACTGTAAAGAAAGAAGACAGTTCAAGTATACCATATAAACGAGTAGTTGATAATAAGCGTGGCTGTAAAGTATTTGGAATTCAGCGTAGACTTGGTCAAATAGGACTTCAGTATGCTGCAGGAACAGAGACGCTAAGAGATAGTATTAGAATGTTAGAGTGCTATAGATCCGGAGAGCAAACTGTAGAAGGGGAGATACCAATGGTTAGATCTGCAATCGCAAACAAGCCATTGATATGGGGTGCAGAGGATACGTACTGTTGTTTTTCATCAGGACTGGAAGCAACTTACTAAGAGCAAACATTTATATACTTAAATAAAAATAACCAAAGAATCAAAACGAGGTGAATACCAAAATGGATGAAAAGAAGCATCTTTCACTGGTAATATTAGGAATTGTGGCAGTGATTGCAATAGTAGGATTGATCTTGTTGTTCAAAGGAGCAATGAGTGGAGCTTACAGCATATCTTCTACTGCATATGGTTTGGATAAATCCTATTCAGGAGCAAAGACAGACCGGTGGCAGGAAGTATATGGAAGCTGGGTAACTGGTGTTCCAGAAACATATGAACAGCCAGTATACTATGCAGGATATTGGGACACAGGCTCTGCAGTTATGCAGGTCAAGCCAACTGTAACAAGGTCAACAAGCGTATTCACTTCACCTTGCTACCCAAACAGGCAAGCAAGCAGAGTAGAACAGATAGACTACTGGGTTGGAGACACTGCTTGTGAGATAATCCCTTGGTAAATTTTTTATTTTTTTTATCTATTTGGTGAAGTGAATGAAACATTTTTCATTAGTGTTGCTAGGTGTTGTGGCAATTATTGCAATACTAGGACTTCTTTTATTATTCAAGGTTGAAGGCACAGGATTATTGATACATTCTATTGAAAAAGTGTATGTAGATGCTGAAAAAGCTCAAAACGCACCAGTAAGCAGGATATATGGCGCAGGAATATCACCAGAAGGTGTTATAAAGGAAACAACACAGAGAAAAGGCAGACAGCCATACAGCGATGTCTTAGGGTATGAACCTTGCGATGAAGGATATGCAATCGAGAACATATACACATACAAACAAGGATGTGTTCCTGTAAAATACCCAAGATATTATATTGGAAAGCAATGCTGCCCAGTATCAATTTACTAGAATTATTGCATACGGCGGATATTCTCCGATTTTAGGCTGAGGCATGTTTTTCTTGAACTTTCTTATTGTTGTAAGAATATCAATACCTAGAGATTCTAAGGCAGGCCTTGCAGTACTTTCGCCTTTGCACAAGGTGCAAGGGCCGTTTATCAAGGCAATGGCCTTGTAATTGCCTTCTTCAACAAGCTCTTTTTCCATCTCAAGAACTGCCTTCTGAAAATCCTCTTTCTTATTTCCAAGAATCAATACTGCTCTCCTAAACTCCTTAAGCAAGCGGTATGTCTGGTCAGGATGCATGGTGTGCTTGCAAGAATCCTTTGTGTCATACCTGTACTTCAAGCCGACCCAGTGATTAACATAAATCTTAGAAGTATAGATTGACAGGGCTTCATCTATTCCATATTTTTTACCAACCCTTAAAACAATGTCCACTTCATTTCCCATATTGGACTTATTTTGCTGTTATGCTTTATATATTTAACTGTTTACAAGAATTTCCTTTAAAAAAGAAGAAAAACTAGGCCTTCAAGGCCTTTGCAATGGTCTCAGACATGTCTATCTTGGAAGTAGGATTCTGAATAGTATTTGTTGTTATAACTCTAGCGCCAAGTTTTTTCAACATCTTTAGAGCCCCTTCAACAAAAAGACCATGAACACCAATACAGTAAATCTTCTTAGCACCCATTTTCTTGATTTGCTTTATCGGCTCAATCATTGTGTGGCCAGTGCTGATGATGTCATCCACAATAACAACATTCTTTCCCTTGAACTCTGTACCCGGCTTTACAACAATCCTTACATGCCTGGAAGTATATCTTTTTTTCTTCAAAACAGTTGCATGAACATGAATCTTGTCTGCAATAGCCTCTGCCCACTGATAACTCTCACTATCAGGACCGACAATAACTTCATTCTTAATATTTTTCTTTATGTATTTTGCAATTGCTTCATTAGCAGAAAGCTTTTTCGCAGAAATCTTGAAAATCTCTTTCAGACTGCTAATCCTGTGCAGATGAGGATCAATTGTCATAATCCTGTCACAGCAGGTCATCAAAGCAGACATTATTGTGTTTGACTTGCATTCCCTAGGATAAAATCTCTTGTCCTGCCGCATGTATGCTAAATAAGGGGCGACAACAGTCACTTTTTTTGCACCCAATTCTTTAGCAGTTCTTGAAGCAAAAATCAATTCAATCATGCTGTCATTAGGATTCGGGTGCATAGAGTTAATCAAGACAACTTCTTTTCCCTTAACATCCATAGGAAGGCGCAGATTAGTCTCGCCATCTGGAAACTGCTTAACAAACAGATTAGCATAAGGTGCTTTAAGCTTTCTCGCAACTTTTCTAGCAAGATCCTGTGAATTAGTGCCGCCAAAAATTACTTTTTTTGCCATTTTATTTTTCCTCCATACTTAGCTTTCTTACCAAGCTCTTCCTCGATTCGCAATAATTGATTATATTTTGCCAGTCTTTCCCCTCTGCAGGGAGCTCCTGACTTGATTTGGCTGTTTCCTAAACCAACTGCCAAGTCAGCAATAAAACTATCATCTGTCTCCCCACTTCTGTGAGAGACCATTACATTCCAGTTCTGCTTCATCGCAAGCTTTGCAGCTTCCATGGCTTCTGTAATGGTGCCAATCTGATTAACTTTTAATAATAATGCATTGCAGGAATCCATTATGATTGCTTTTTGGATTCTTTGTTGATTTGTGCATAATAGATCATCGCCAACAATCTGCACACCCTTGATTTTCTTATTCAATTTTGCAAAAGCATCAAAATCATCCTCAACAAAAGGATCTTCAATAGAGACAATCGGGTAAGCATTCGCAGTCTCAATATAAGTCTCAATCAAATCATTTGTTTGCATTTCCTGCCCCTCAAGATAATACTTATTCCCCCTGTAAAAAGAGGTGGCAGCAGCATCAATACCTAACTTAATTTTTTTATAATAACCAAGTTCTTCAACAGCATCCATGATGTAATCAAAAGGATCCTCATAACAAGACATTGGCGGGGCAAAACCACCTTCATCACCGACATTAGTTGCACCTCTTCCATAATCTTTAGCCAATAATTTCTTTAATTCATGATAAACCTCAGAACCAATCTGCAATGCCTCCTTGAAAGACTTTGCACCTGTTGGAAGAAGCATATATTCCTGGATATCTAACTGATTTCCAGCATGCTTTCCGCCGTTGATTATGTTAAAAGCAGGAATCGGAAGAAGCAGTTTCTTGTTCTCAAACAGATTTGCAACATGCTTGTAAAGAGGAATGCTGTGCTCTCTTGCATATGCCTTGCAAAAAGCCATGCTCACAGACAGAATGGCATTTGCACCTAATTTTTCCTTGTTGTAGGTTCCGTCTAACTTAATCATTAATCTATCTATCTTTTCCTGGTCAAATGATTTTCCAACAATCTTTTTTGCAATAGTTGTATTGACATTCTTTACTGCTTTTGTGACACCTAAACCCAAGTATCTCTTGCCGCCATCCCTTAACTCAACAGCTTCATGAACACCTTTTGAAGCACCAGAAGGAACACCAGCTCTAGAAACGCCGCTTCTTGTATAAATCTCTGTCTCAACAGTAGGGTTACCTCTAGAATCAAGAATCTCACGAGACTTAACCTTGAGTATCTTCAACATATCACCTTTTTTAAGAAATAAGGGAATATTATGTTTTTAAATGTTGTGGTGCCTAACCAATATAATTAACATCATTGCAGGATTTTCTTAATTTCTTTATTGCTTTTGTTCTCTGCAGGTCTGCAGGGCTTAACTGTGCTTGACTAAAGTCACCGTTTATTGCATCCATTTCCTTGTCAATTGTCTTGAAATTAAGTTTTAGATTAAATCTTTTGTTAAGAATTTTGAGAATCTCTCTTGTTCCCTTGACACCAAGATACATAGGATGACCATAAGTTTCAGCAAGCAAAGAGACTGCTTTCATGTTTTTTCTGCCAGCAAGGCCAAGCAAGACACCAGAAACTCCGATAATCGGGCCTACGACGCCGTACAAGTCATTATTCAAGGTTTTGATGCTCTTCTGATAAGCAGTAATCAACTCTTTGTTGTTTCCAGTGCAGAAGACGCCAGGATTCTTAGGCTCTGTCTTCATGGCAATACCGCCAAGAGTCACAATCTCACTGCACTCAAACTCATTAGCCATCTCAAGAACCTTATTAGAGAACTCATAACAAGATTCTTCGTCAATCGGCTGTACATCGCCTGCCAAAATCAACAAATCCTTTTTCTTGTTCTTGAACTTTTTGTAATAAACCTCAATAACAGGAAGTTCAACAAGATTATTCTCATTAATGAAAACAGAGTGAGGAAAGCTAAAAGAAGTGAATTCTGCAATCTTTTTTGCTTTTATTTCCTCAATAAGAAAATCAACAGCCAGCTTGCCCACATTACCAATGCCTGGCAGGCCCTCAATAAAAACAGGATTTTTCAATTTAGGAATTTTGCCGGTGAACTCAATATTCCACATAGCCATTATATCAAACCTTTAGCTTTTCTTCGGTATTCAGCATACCTATCCTGCGGACTGTATTTTGCAGGAACAACTGTTGTTGCTTTTCCCTTGCACTTACACTTTTCTTTCATTGTGTAAGCTCCACAGTTCTCGCACTTAAGTATGTGTTTAATCTTTCTCAATCCTCTTAAATTCCATATGAATCTTGTGTTTTTTTGAAAATTTCTCAAGTCCCTCGATAGCTTTTTTCAACACTTTCTCTGCACTTTTGTAATCTTCTGACTTAACCCAGATACTGTATACTCCTGTTCCTTTATACTTAATTAACGGGCCATTTTTAATAGACTCTGCTTCCTTAAGAGCCTGTTTAATAAGTTCAACACCATCAGGCGCATGGGAAGATAACATAAGGTCTCCGCCAATCTCAACTTCTGGAGGCTTTATTCGCTGAGTTATGGCATCTGTCAACTGCTTGGCAAGCTTTGCATCAATAAATTTTGACAAGTCAAGACCAGACAGCACAACATCCTCAAAAGCAGAAAACATACTAGGATATTTTTCCAGCAATTTCTGCGCAAGCTTATCATAAAGCTTGGTCTTGTCCTGCTTGTTCTCCTTAGCAACAATCTCAATAATCTTCTCAGCAAGCTGCTCCTGCTTTATCTGATTCAGCTTATTCCTTTTCTGCGCCTCATTAACCCTTCTTAATGAGAGGTCAATATGCCCTTTTTCTTTATCTATCCTTAGAACCTTACAGACAACCTTCTTGCCCTCAACAACATAATCCCTGATATTCCTTATCCTTCCAGGAGCAATCTCAGAGATGTGAATCAAGCCGCTCCTATTGTTATATTCATCAAGCTTTACAAAAACAGAATGAAACTGAACTGCTGTAACAGTGCAGAGAACTAGCTCATCTTCCTCTGGAAACCCCTCTTTCTTTAACAGCACCTTACCACAGACCCCCCTTAGTTTAAAATTTATTCAAGCACTTCAAGTACCCTTGCCTTAACCCGTGTCTTTCCACCAGTAGGCTCTGCAAGAGGCTTACTGCAGACAAGACAATTAACAATTGTTGAAGCCTTGCCAAAAACAATCTGCTCATTCTTGCATTTAGGACATCTAAGTTTGATAAATTTTGCATCAGTTTCCTTGATTGATTTCATTTGAACTCAATCCTCCTTGAACGCCAAGCCTTGCCAGCTGTATGCGCCTTCTTGCACTCAGTGCAGGTATAACGCAAATCAACTTTTTTTGACTGCTTCTTGCCAGTCATCTTCCACTTGCTCAATGCAGGCTTAGAGTAACGGCCCTTGGAACCTGCTGTGAGCGCGCCCCTTTTCTTGGCCCTTTTCTTGCTGCCATAACTCTGAGGATGCGCAGTACCAACAGTCCTTTTCTTTGCCTCAGTAACCTTGTGCTCAGTATGTTTCTTGCACTTAGGACAATGCATTCTTTTAGTTTTAGGTAATTTCATTATAAACCTCTTATTACTCTGCTGAGCAGGTATTTATTTAAAAAGCTTACGAAAATTACACGACATCACTCTGCAATAGAAGCACTACCTTTATTAACCAAGATATCTGCAATCTCTTTCGGCAGTTCTGCAGTTGTCTCAGGCTCAAAAGGGCCGTATAATTCAAGCTCTTTACCAACAAACTGCTCAACTTTCTGCAGGAATTTCACCTTGACTTTCGCAGGTTCAGAAGAAGAAGTTGCAGGTTCTGGCTTTGGAACAGGTTCAGGCGGGGAGGGCTCTGGTTCAGGGGCAGGAGGCTCGGGAACAGGTTCAGGAGGCTGTTTAATCTCAGGAGCCTTTAACTCAAGCAAGCTAAGCAGGATATCTTTTCTAAAACCATCAAGAATCTTTATGGTTTCATTATATAATTCATGCTCTTTTGCAAGCAGATTTGTTGTGTCGATTATGTTTGAATTTGTTTTTGACTTGTTCAATGCCATTTCAATAATCTTTTTTTCTCTTCTTTCATAAATCTCTTTCAGGATTCTTCTTACATTATTCAGCTGAATCTGGGTGTTTTCCTTTTCTTCAACAGAAAACATGTCAAACTTGCCTGCAGCTTCCTGCACAATCCTTGTCTTTTCCTGTAAGTATTCAAGAACATCACGGAAAAAAGATTCCTCAAGCTTCTGAAGCTCATCCTTGCTCTTTTCCCTACGAAGAACCTCATACAAAGTTTCATATGTAATCCTTATCTCTTTAGAATCCTCTCCCATTATAACCCCCAGGATAAGAAATGTATAGGTGATATTTATATTTTTAGTATTCAATGCCTCTTCTGGCACCAATGCCCTGCTCCCAGGGGTGCTTGACCTGCTTTATTTCACTAACATAATCTGCGCGGTCCATTATTGCCTGGGGCGCGTTCCTGCCAGTTAGAACAACCTCAACATTATCCGGCTTTTCATCAAGCAGCCTAATGACATCTTTGCTCTCAATAAGATTTTTTGCAAGAGCACAATTAATCTCATCAAGAACAACAAGATTATACTTGCCAGACTTGATTATGTTTGCAGCATGCTCTAAAGCTCTTCTAGCAGGCTCTCTTTCAGCAGCGTCTGGCAAAAAAATAAACCTGCCGTCAGTTCCTTCTGTATCACCAGTTCCATCAAATTCAAACATCTTAGACTGCTTGTCAGCAAGAGCATCCTTACCAAACTGTGCAATCTTTATATTAGGAATATACTTTTTCACGCTGAACAATTCCCCAGTATCTCCAGACTTCATAAACTGGATAATATAAGTAGAAAAACCCTGGCCAATAGCACGAAGACTAAGGCCAAGTGAAGCAGAAGTTTTCCCTTTTCCTTCTCCAGTATACACCTGGATTAATCCTAGCTTGCTTGGAGTCATAGTTATACACTGCATTTAGACCAACCGCAATTAGGGCAAGTTGCACAACCCTCTGTAAAAACCATTCTTGCATTGCACTCAGGACAATTTTTTTCATCAAACTTATGCCTGCTGCCCTTTTGTTCACCTTCTTTTTGATCTGAAGCCTCTTTTTCTTTCTTTTTCTCAGACTTGACATTCAGGATCTGGCCTTCCCTGCTGCCATCCCTATAAACAGTGACGCCCTTGCATCCTGTATCATACGCAAGCATGTAAACCTGCTCAACATCTGCAGTGGTAGCATCATTAGGGAAATTAACAGTCTTGCTGACTGCATTATTTGTGTACTTTTGGAAAGCTGCCTGCATCTTGACATGCCATTCTGGAGTTATGTCAAAAGCAGTGACAAAAACTTTTCTTAATTCCTCAGGAATCTCTTCAACATCCTGAATAGAAGCCTTGTCAGTTACTTTTTGAACAATCGTATCTGAATAAATACCTGCATCTCTCAATGCATTCTTGAAATGCTGATTAATGTAAACCAATTCCTGCCCTTCCATAACTCTCTTGACATATGCAATAGAAAACAAAGGTTCAATACCAGATGAACAATCTGAAATCATGCTAATTGTTCCAGTAGGTGCAATAGTGGTCCTTGCAGAATTCCTTATTGGTGTCTTGTTCTTGTAGATGCTTTTCTGAATATTAGGGAAAGGGCCTCTTTTTGCAGCAAGCTCTTCAGAAGCAATTCTTATCTCATCATCAACAAACTTCATGACTTTTTCAGCCAATTGAATTGCCTCTTCTGAATTATAAGGAATTCTTAATTGATAAAGCATATCTGCCCAGCCCATCACACCAATGCCTACCTTTCTGTTGCTTCTTGTCATCTCCTCAATTTGAGGAAGAGGCAAATTATTCATATCAATAACATTGTCCATGAAATGCACTGAAAGCTTGCAGCCCTCTCTTAAACCAGGCCAGTCAATTGTCCTGTCTTTCTTGACATACTTTGCAAGATTAATAGAACCAAGATTACAGCTTTCATACGGAAGCAAAGGCTGCTCACCACAAGGATTAGTGCTCTCAATCTCACCAATTTCAGGAGTAGGATTGTCCTTGTTAATCTTGTCAATAAAAACAATACCTGGCTCGCCGTTTTTCCAAGCCATCAATACAATCAAGTCAAAAACCTTTTTTGCATTAAGCTTTTTAACAGGCTTGTGCGTCTTAGGGCTGATTAATTCAAATTCTTCATTCTTTTTCACTGCTTCCATGAACTTGTCTGTCAAGGCAACAGATAAGTTGAAGTTATTCAAAACATTAGTCTTTTCTTTTGCAACAATAAAATCCATTATGTCTGGGTGATCTACTCTTAAGATGCCCATATTTGCACCACGCCTCTTGCCGCCTTGATTAATGACATCTGTGGCAGTATCAAAAACCCTTATGAAAGACAATGGGCCAGAAGCAACACCTTTTGTAGAAATAACAATATCATTTCTTGGACGAATCCTTGAGAAACTAAAACCAGTTCCTCCGCCGCTCTGATGAATTATTGCAGTCTGCTTTACTGACTCAAAAATTTCCTTAATACTGTCTCCAACAGGAAGAACAAAGCAGGCAGACAATTGCTGTAATGGAGCGCCAGCATTCATTAAAGTAGGAGAATTAGGCATGAACTTCATTGAAGTGATAGCTTCATAAAACTTTTCCTCTGTTTGTTTAGGGTCTCCACCATATTTAGTATCTGCCAAAGAGATGTTTTCAGAAACTCTCCTGAATAATTCTTCAGGAGTCTCAATAATGTTTCCTGCAGGATCCTTAAGCAAATATCTTCCTTTAAGAACTGCAAGTGAATTAAGAGACACTTTAAGCGTAGTCTGCTTTCCAAGCAGAATTTCTCTGGCATCTCTGACTTCCTTATGCCTCTGCCTGTAAAGAATGTATGCTTTTGCAGTCTTGCCATGGCCTTGGTCAATAAGAACAGTCTCTACCATATCCTGTATCTCTTCAACAGTCGGAATCCTGTCACCGAATTTCTTGTTAAGAACATGCTCTACCTGTCGTGCAAGATCATCTGCCCTTGCCCTATCTTTTCCACCAACAGCAACTGCAGCCTTATAGATTGCTGTTGAAATCTTTATCCTGTCAAATGGCGCAAGTTCGCCGTTTCTTTTCTTGATTTGTGTTACTACCATTTTCAACCCTCACTTTTTAAGTTTTTCCACCTCTTTTGCAAACTGCCTAGGGCTCCTGAAGCTCCTGTAAACAGATGTAAACCTCATATACGCGACACCATCCAACTTCTTTAGTTTATTAATGACTAAATCACCAATCATTTTTGTAGGAATTTTTGTGGTGTGTTTCTGATGCAGTTCTGCCTCTACGTAATCAAGCATGTTTTCAATCTGCTCAATTGTGACAGGCCTTTTTTCACAAGCCTTTAGAATGCCATGCAATAATTTCTGCCTGTCAAACAACTGTATTTTTCCATCTTTTTTGATAACACTTAAAGTATTTTCTATGCGCTCATAAGTAGTGAATCTCTTTGAGCAAGACTTGCAGGAACGCCTTCTTCTTATGGAATCCATACTGGGCCTGCTGTCCAGAACCTGTGTGTCTGATTTCAAGCAATACGGGCATCTCATTCAAATCACCTTTTTTTCATCAGTGAAAAGTAGCAAACCACAAGATATAGTAGTTGTACTTTAGAATAAATACAATAAAACAGGCTTGTATTTAAACATTATTAGAAAGGAAAATATATGTTATGAAAATATAAATTAGAACTATTCTTTTGCAAGTTCTTCATTAAGCTCTTTAATCAAAGCATCAATCTTTTCATCATCAAGGCCATGCGCCTTTGCACCATCCTCAATAGACTCTCCTCTAGCAGCAGGGCACCCAATACAGTGCATGCCAAACTTGAAGAAAATCGGAGCAAGCTTCTCATGCTTTTCCACAACATCGCCGATGATATCTGTTTTCTTTATTTCTTCTGCCATAACGCTCTTGAGAAAGCGGTGGTATTTATAGGTTTTGGAATCAATGACGCGCTTCGTTACGCTTGTGGAACTACTTGTTAATCAGATTTATTAGAAACAGTATATTCTGTCGCGAACTTCGCTAGGCGTCATTGCTGGCGTGCTTCTCTCTGCTTAAACTCCTTTAACCAAGAGCCATTCTCAATATTCATAGAAAAAGTGTACCAGTCAGGATTTTTTGACTTGATGAACTTGAGGAATCGCTTTTGCTTTTCTTCAGGCCACTTGTTGAAGATTTCTGCAGTATGGCAGAGGTAATCCTTGAAACAAAAGGTTCTTTTTCTCAGGTCTTTTCCTGCAAGCTTTGGGTGCAGAGGGCAGATTATCTTGTTGTTTTTCCAGATTAGATTATTGCAGACACCGCAGGCGCGAATAGCTCCTGTGTTTTCCCGCTCTGCAAAACTCTTGAGATTCTTGAACTGCTTGAAAGCAAGAGTGTTTCTCTTGAAAGCACTTTCCAGGTCCTTTCTGCTCGGCACAGCACCGTCAATAATGCAGCAGCCAAAACAATAATATTTGCCAAAAGTGCATAATTCTGAAAAGGCCATATACTACTTCACAAATACTTCTTGTTTTAAAAGCTTTTGTGGTCTCTTGGTTGGTGGTTAGTGATTTGTGGTTTTTAGTTAGTCGTTAGTAGTATTCGGGAATTCGATATTCGGCAACTACTTACTACATACTACTTACCATTAACCACTTACTACTGGCTACTAATTACTTACTCTCACTAACAAAAAGCTTTTAAAGGGACAATAAATTCTAGCACTGCATGGCAAAAATGAAAGACAGCAATCCCTGCAGGGGATGCCCGGCACTATGCTGCAAATTCGTTGCAGTAGAACTAGATGAACCAGACTGCGAGACAGACTGGGACGAGATAAAGTGGATGCTGTGCCATGAAAACATAACAGTCTACAAAGACAATGACGGAGACTGGCTGGTTGAGTTTGCAACAAGATGCAAGATGCTTGATAAAAACGACCACTGCAAGATATACGACACAAGGCCCCAGTTATGCAGGGACCATGACCCAGAGAGCTGTGTCAGGCATGGAGAAGGAGACGTCTATGAAATTCTTTTTGAAAAACCAGAAGATGTAGACGAATATAGAGAGCTCTTGAAAAAAGGGCCTGTCCCAAAATTTCCTTTGCCAAAAAAGAAAGAGTGATTCTCAAGATGTATGCATAGCGCGCTTTGTTTCGCTTCTATAACCGAGTGTTTCTCAGATTTATGCTTACTAGAGTCCATTCTGGAGAACTCCGCAGGCGCTATGCACATAATTCTCAAAACCTTTAAATAATAAAGAATAAGAATTCTTTTTATGGTGAAAAAAGAAGAGGTAGTAAAAGTACTTAAGATACTTCATAAATATCACAAAGGGCTATCCATGCTCGGAACAATGAGCAAATCAAGAAATTCATACAAGATGCTGATAAGCACAATATTAAGTGCAAGAGCAAGAGACGTTGTGACACTTCCTGTTTCTAAAGAATTATTCAAGAAATATCCAAATGTAAAAAGCCTTGCAAATGCAAAGCAGAGAGATGTTGAAAAGATAATCAAAAGAATAGGATTCTACAAGAACAAAGCCAAAAATATAATAGGAGCAGCCAGGGCAGTGCAAAACAAATATAAAGGCAAAGTACCAAGAGATGAAAAAGAGCTAAGAAAACTGCCAGGCGTAGGGCAGAAAGTGGCTGCATGCATGCTGGTGTATGCATTTGGAAAACCAGCAATACCAGTAGACACACATGTATTCAGGGTGAGCAACCGCCTTGGATGGGTCAAGACAAAAACCCCTGAAAAAACACAAGGCGCTCTTGAGAAACTTGTGCCAAAGCGATACTGGATGATTGTCAATGAAGTATTAGTGCTTCATGGACAGACAATCTGCCTGCCCAGGCCAAAATGCACAAAATGCCCTGTGAATAAATACTGCAAAAAAGTAGGAGTGAAAAAATGATTGATGTTGTTTACCTCTTGATTGGAGTTTTCATATTATTATGGATAATCACTTTTTTATTATTATCAAAAGACATATTCAAAACAGGACTAGTCAAAGTACACAAAGTCAAAATAAAAGAGAGAGAATCATTCTGGATAATGATTGTCGTAAATACTTTATGTATAGGAATTATTGTGGGAGAATTTATCAAGCTAAGACCAGCAACAACAATCTATAGCTATATCGGGGCGTTGCTGATACTTATCGGAGGCTTGATAAGAATATACTCAAGAAAAGAGCTGGACAGGTTCTTCAGCTTTGAAGTAGTTGTGCAAAAAGATCATAAACTAATCAAGACAGGCCTTTACAAATCAATAAGACACCCGATGTATCTTGGAATGGTGTTCATGTTTTTCGGACTAGCAATAGCATTTTCATCTTTTTACGGAGTGCTTGCATTAATAGTCTTTTATATTCCTGCACTGCTCTACAGGATCAGCGCAGAAGAAGGCATGCTAATCAAGGAATTTGGAAAACAATACCTTGACTACATGGAAAAAACCAAAAAAATAATTCCAAAATTGTATTAGGGGGGATGAACATGACAGAATTAATCTACATGAATGACTGCTATGCAAAAGAATTTGATGCAGTTGTGAAAAAAGTTGACGGCAAATTCATAATATTAGATAAAACTGCTTTTTACCCGCAAGGCGGAGGACAGCCAACAGATACTGGCAAACTGATAAAAGATGGGGAAGAGTACAAAGTAGTGTTTGCAAAGAAAAAAGGCCCTGAAGTAAGCCACGAAGTTGACAAAGAAGGGTTGCAAGCGGGTGATAAGGTTCATGGAGTTATTGACTGGGACAACAGACACAGATTAATGCGGATGCACACAGCAGCACACATATTATGCGAGATTTTTCACAAGGAAACAGGAGCATTGATTACTGGAAACCAGTTGAATGTTGACAAATCAAGAATAGATTTCAACCTAGAGAACTTTGACCGCGAGAAAATGAATGAATATGTTGCAAAAGCAAATGAAATAGTGCAGAAAGACCTTCTGATTAAAATCTATACGCTTCCAAGAGAGGAAGCAATGAAAATTCCTTCAATAACAAAACTAGCAAATGTACTGCCCCCAGCAGTCCAAGAACTGCGGATAGTTGAGATTGTGGGCTTTGACACGCAGGCAGACGGCGGGACTCACGTAAAATCAACAAAAGAAGTGGGGGAGATAGAAATCATTGGTGCAGAAAACAAAGGAAAGAACAACAGAAGAGTGTATTATACGCTGAAATGAATCTTATTCAACTATGGAAGAAAGTTGATGCACTGAGCAAGAGATTTCCAAGCCAGTACAAACCAGTACTGGGAAACGGAAAATGCAAAAACCCAAAGTATATGCTGGTGTTTATCAACCCAACAAAATCAAACATAAGTTCTCATCACTCTTGGAAAGGATTTCGCGCGCCGTTCATTGGAACAAAACCAGTATGGAAAGTGCTAAGCAAGGCAGATTTTTTTGGGGAACAATTAACTAAAATAATAAACATTAGCAAGACATGGTCGCCGTTTTTTGCAAAAAACGTGTATGCATCACTGAAATTCAGAAAAGTGTATTTAACAAACATAGTAAAATGGACAGGAAACAATGCAGACCTGCCAAATGCAGAAAAAATAAAAGCGTATTTGCCGTTATTAAAGAAAGAGATAGAGATTGTAAAGCCAAAATATATCATAACAATGGGCTTAATACCATTTGAACACTTAACTGGCCATAAAATAAAATTAGGGGAGTATTACAAAGAAGTCATGAAGACAAAGAAATTGAAAACTTTTGATTTGAAGATTGATTCTAAAACATATAAAGTAATACCCTGTTATTTTCCAGTAGGAAGAGGAAACCCCAAAAGAGCAGCAGAGATACTAAAGCTGCTTAAGAAGATGTGAATTATTCTTTATCTGGAAAAAAACGCTCTTTAACAAGCTGGTAAAGCAGATCAGTTCCAGCAAACTCAATATGAAAAATTCTCTGGCCCATATATGGTCCAGGCGAGTTGCTTCTATACAATGACTGCCCAATATAACAAAATACTGTATGATCCAGCGGTTCCCTGCAAGGAATCGGCCCGCCATATGCGCATTTTTTTGTATGCACCTTGACCTTCTTGCCTTTCTTGATCTTATATTTTTTTGTGATCTCATCCAAAATTTCATGTGCAATCCTCTGATTCTTCGCAATAGGCAAAACCCTTTTAAATTCTGACTGCACTACCCTGCCAAGATTATGAGCTTCTTCTAAGCTAGAAATAAATCCATCAATCTCATTGATATCCTTAAAGAAAGTCTCTTGATTCACAGGCCATATATTTGAGGCCCATCTGTTGTAATCATTGATATCGGCAGATACAACCTGGTCTTCATGCACTTCAGCCACACAATTACACATCTCGTCTCTTCTATACCTGTATCTTGGACCATCAGATAAAAGAAGCAAAGTTCCACGCTCAGTATAACAGTGAACCATGCCATGACTTGAAAAAGTATATCTTATCTGAGGATTTTTCTTGACAACATCCTTGAATCTTGGCTTAAGTGTTACTTTCTTTTTATCAACTATAAAAAAATCCGTATGCCTAGGATATTTGAACCTATCTCTTAAATTGTTGCTCATAACTTTTCAATAGTAGGCTTATTATTAAAAGTTATGTAGCATTCGCTGCTACAAAGCGCGCCAAAACAAAAAATTAATAAGCAGATTCTTTTGTAATCAAGAAACATGTTTAAAAGAGGCAGAACAAGAAAAGAATACAAAGGATTCTTTAAAAAACACAATCTTTGGGTAGCATCAGCTATACTGATGGGCACTATAGTAGGGGCAGGAGTTCTTGGAATACCATATGCAATCGCAAAGAGCGGACTCTTAATAGGAATAATACACCTGCTGGTACTAGGCATTACAATACTGATACTGCATCTTTGCATAGGAGAGATATCCTTAAGAACAAAAGGAATACATCAGCTCTCCGGCTACATGGAAAAATACCTGGGAAAACCTGGAAAATACTTCATGATATTATCCATGATTATCGGAATCTACGGCGCGCTCATTGCATACATCCTGGGACAAGGAGAGATATTCAGCAAAATACTTGGAGGAAGCCCGTTGATATACTCTTTTATATTCTTCCTTATTGCTTCAATAATTCTTTACCATGGAATAAAAGCAACAGGCAGGTTTGAGCTGGCAATAACAGTATTAATGGTATTAACAATATTCCTAATAGGAGCATTAGCTTATGATAAAATCAATCCTGCATATTTGACAGGAGTACACCTAACAGACTTTTTCATGCCATACGGCGTAATTCTTTTTGCATTTGTAGGGGCAGCAGCAATACCTGAGTTAAGAGAAGAACTGGCAAAAGACAAGCACAAACTGAAAAAAGCAATAATAATAGGAAGCATAACACCAATAATACTTTATTTCATTTTCGCCCTGGTAGTCTTAGGGATAGTAGGCCTTAATAACTTCAATACAGTAGGGGCAAATGAAAGAATAGCAACAGTTGCACTGAGCATATTCTCAGAACCATACATGGCATTTATTGCCAACATGTTTGCAGCCTTAGCAATGTTCACCTCCTTTCTTGGCCTGGGACTGGCATTAAAAGAGATGTACATGTACGACTGCAAATTCCATAAACACACAGCATTTTTACTGACTATAATACCGCCACTTTTGGTATCATTATTAGGACTGACAAGCTTTATTGCAGTAATAGCCTTTGCAGGCGCAGTTGCAGGAGGGATTGACGGAATACTAATAATGCTGGCGTACTGGAAAGCAAAGAAAAATGGAGAAAGAAAGCCTGAATACAGCCTCAACATAAGCAAAACATTAACCACATTATTGATAATCATGTTCTCATTTGGAATCTTATACCAGCTTTGGAGCACATTTTTTTAACTATATTTCTTTAGAACCACAAGCTTTAAATAATAGTCCAAAATCCTCGAAACTCCGAGGTGAGTGAAGACAAAATGACATACGACCCAAGAGAAACAGAGTTTAGAATGCAACCCAACAGTGTATATGAAAACGGCAAAGTAAAATTACTGCCAATGTCTACACTGGAGGCACAAGACGCGTTGACAGACATTGTCATGCATGAAATAATGCACTGCAGAACTGCTGCAGAAGCAAGAGAAATAGAACGCAACCTGAAACTAATGGCAGAGCATACAGACATGGAGACAGCGGGCTACATGGGCCAGGTACAGGCAACAATCAGAAGACTTGAAGAAGAAAATCCTAGATAGCTTTTTATATCTTCTATTTTTTTATTTTCATTATGAAAATACTGCACATACATGCAAAATCAAAAGCAGATATCAAGTTAAACGAGGCTGCACTGAATGCATTGCCTGCTAAATTAGGGGTAGTTACCACAATACAGCACCTGCACAAGATAGATGAGGTTATTTCGCAGCTAAAAGATGCTGTAAAAGGCGGACAGGTATTGGGGTGTAATGTTGATACTGCAAAACAGATTTCTGACAAAGTAGATGCGTTCTTGTTTATTGGCTCAGGAGAATTTCATCCAATAGCAGTAGCTCTAGAGACAGAAAAAAAAGTGTTTAAGTGGAATCCATTGACACAAAAACTAACTGTTGTCAAAGAAGAAGATGTTGAAAAATACAAAAAAAGAAAAAAAGCTGCCTTGGCAAGATTTCTTTCATCTAACAAAATAGGAATATTAGTTTCAGTAAAGCACGGGCAGAACAGAATAGAAGAAGCACTGAAACTAGCTGCAAAAAAAGACAAAGAATACTACTTATTTGCGTTTGACACGCTCAATCCTTCAGATCTGGAGAACTTTCCATTTATAGAGTGCTGGGTTAACACTGCATGTCCTAGGATTGCAGATGAAAAAGCTGATATAATTAACATAAGTGAATTGCCATGAAAAGAGCATTTTCCGTACTGTTGCTGATAATTTTGACTGCTTGTGCAGCAAAAACGCCTTTTGTTGAGATTGGCGGTGTACAGGTTAATGTAGAGCTGCCTAAAACACCTGCAGAGATGGCAAGAGGCTTGATGCACAGAGAATCTTTAGGAGAAAATGATGGAATGCTTTTTGTTTTTGAACAAGAAGGAAAGCCAGGTTTCTGGATGAAGAATACATTAATTCCATTAGATATGATTTTTATTGATGCAGATAATAAGATAGTTGATATATTGAGTGCAGAGCCTTGTGAAGAAGATCCTTGCCAAAGTTATGTATCAAAAGATGACGCAAAATATGTTCTAGAGGTGAATCAAGGATTTGCTCAAAAACACAACATTCAAATAGGAGATGAAGTTAAGCTGAACATATGAATCCAAAAGTTTTAGTCGGGTGCCCGACATGGGAAGGGAAAAAATACTGCCTTAAAGAGTATGCAGAGGCCTTGAAAAAATTAACATATGATAATTTTGATATTCTTATTGTTGATAATTCCAAAGAAAGCGGATACTCCAAGATAATAGAGGCTCTTGGCTTTAAGGTCATCCACGATGAATGGAATGACAGTGCAAGAGAGAGAATAAAACAAAGCAGAAACAAGATAAGAGAGTATGCTCTGGAAAATGGCTATGATTATTTCTTAAGTTTAGAACAAGACGTGATTCCTGAGCCAGACGTGATACAGAAATTATTAAGGCATGACAAGAAAATAGTCTCTGGAATTGTTTACAATAATCTTCCTGTGGGAAATAAAATAGAATTAATGCCAATGGCATATGTAGAGCACCCAGTAGACCCAACAGGACTATGGTATCTTCCAAAACAAGAGCTTGACAAAGAGCAATTAATAGAATTAAAAGCCTGTTCATTCAGCTGCGTGCTTATTCACAAGGAAGTTCTAGAGAAGATTGAATTTAGATATGAAGAAGGCTTTGATGACATGATGTTCTCATTAGATGCAATCAACGCAGGATTCAAGATATATGTAGATACTGCGGTAGTTCCAAAGCATCTGCATGGAAGCTGGGACGGGATAGAGAAGTAAATGAAAAAAAGAATAAAAAAGGCGATAAAGAACATACAGCCTAAAAAATTGAATGTTGATTCTATTAACATAAGCTCTTTCAAAAAATTAGGGCTGGGTGAATGCAACCTCAATTATCTTTTTTCTATCAAGAACAAGAAATTCATCTGCAGAGTGAACTTCTGCGGCGAGACTGAAAGAACAAAAAAAGAATACACCTGCCTAAAAGCTATTGAAGGCCTCGATGTAGGGCCCAAAGCATTTTATCTGCATAAGGCAAATAAATCCTGCCCACAGAGTTTCATCATCCTAGAATATATAGAGGGCAAACCTTTTCGGATGAGAAAAAGAGCTTATACTCCTGCACAAGCAAAAGAATTGGCAAGAGCCCTTGCAAAACTGCACAACAAAAAAAGCAAGCTATTGAAAAAAGACAGGGCCTGGCTTTCATATAAAGAAAACCTTGAACGCAGCAAAGAATTTGAAAGAAAAATCAACAGATTCACAAAAAATAAATCTGCTGATAAACTAAAAAGATTACAAGCTGCTGTTAAAGAGGCCATGCCAAAAAAAGAAACTCATAAAATAGGACTTACACATGGAGACATATATCCACAAAACATAATCCAAACAAAAAACAATAAGCTGAAACTGATAGATTGGGAATCACTAGAGCTGTCAGACCCTGCAAGAGACATAAGCTGCGTCATGATGAATCTTGGATTCAAAGGAAAACTGCTTGAATTATTCCTTAAAGAATACCACAAAATAAGAAAAGACAAAACAATCCTAAGCAGGGCAAAAAAATACAGGATATTGATGAGACACCATTATATATTATGGGAGATAATGCGCTCTTTTGAAATAATACATAAAAAAATGCCGATAGAATACCTGAGGAAAACAACAGCAAAGCTGCATATAACAGAAGCAAAATACCAGTACAGGCAATTAAAGAAAACAATAAAACTTCCAGAAATAGACATTGATTCTTTCTTTAAGAACATAAGATGAGATGCTGGGACGGGATAGAGAAATAAGTCTGATAATAATATACTCAACTTTAAAAACTATAGTTGCTTATAGAATATAGATGACTGCAAAACAGACTTTTATAAATTATCTTGCACCTGCAGATATCAAAGTTAATGGAAGCAGGCCATGGGATATACAAGTGTACAATCCAAAATTCTATACCAGAGTATTGGCAGGAGGGTCTCTTGCTTTGGGAGAGTCTTACATAGATGGATGGTGGGACTGCAGGGCACTTGACCAATTCTTTTACAGACTCCTAAAAGCAAGATTAGATACAAAAGTCAAGGACTGGAAACAAATATTCCATGTAATCAAAGCAAAAATACTGAACCTGCAGAGCAAATCAAGAGCTTATGAAGTCGGAAAAAGACATTATGACATTGGAAATGACTTGTACAAAAACATGCTTGACAAAAGAATGGTGTACAGCTGCGGATATTGGAAAGACGCAAAGACACTTGACAAGGCACAAGAAGCAAAATTAGACTTGATCTGCAAAAAATTAAAGTTGAAAAAAGGAATGAAAGTGTTAGATATAGGCTGCGGCTGGGGAAGCCTGGCAAAATATGCTGCAGAAAAATACAAAGTTAAAGTAGTAGGGGTTACTGTATCAAAAGAGCAGGTAAAACTAGCCAGAGAACTATGCAAAGGACTTCCTATTGAAATCAGATTACAGGATTACAGAAAAATCAATGAACAGTTTGATAGAATAGTCTCTGTAGGAATGTTTGAGCACGTAGGATACAAGAACTATAAAACATACGTGAAAGTTGTCAACAGATGCCTGAAGCCAAATAGATTGTTTTTACTGCATACAATCGGAAGAAACACATCTTCAACCACAGCAGACCCTTGGATAAGCAAGTATATTTTCCCAAACTCAGTGCTTCCTTCTGCAAAACAGATTGCTGCAGCATCTGAAAGAATGCTTGTGCTCGAAGACTGGTACAGCTTCGGCCCAGACTATGACAAGACACTAATGGCATGGCATAACAACTTTGTAAAAAACTGGCATAAACTAAATTATGACCAAAGATTCTACAGAATGTGGAAATATTATTTATTGGCTTGTGCAGGATCATTCAGGGCAAGAAGCACACAAGTATGGCAGGTTGTTTTTTCTAAGAATGGAGTAAAAGAAGGGTATAGAAGTATAAGATAATAAAAAATTATTCAATTCCCAAAGCTCTCATTGCATCAACATAAGTTCCCTGGCAGACAGTCAGCAGATTATTCTGGAAATAATCTTCGTATTCTTCTATTGTGTATGCTTTCAAAGGAATCTTACATGTCATTTCTGTGTTCTTAAACTGAGGCATAGGGTTTTCTGCAGCCAGGTAATGGATAACACACTTATTGCCTTCTGCACCCCTGATTGTCAGATCAAACTGAATCTTTGGACCCATGCCTGTCGTGAATGTTGCAGGATTACAACTAGCCAACTGTTCAAGAAAGCAAGAGTCTTTTATGCCGCAATCAATAGGGCCTGTGGTTTTTGCAACTGGCACTGCTTTAGGCACTGTATCTTTTTTAACAGGAGCGGATTCTTCTGCTCCGCATCCTGTAAGAAGTAAAACAGACACCATAAATAAAGTCAATAATATTTTTGTTTTCATTTTTAAACCTCCTTCTAATATTTTAGATCTAGACAGTATTTAAAGATTATGTTCAGAAAATAAATCAGCCCCCACTCATCGTAATCATAAAGTACATTAATGCAACTGAAAAAAAATGCAATAAAATCATCAAGGCAATCAATGCAGTCCATCTTATGTGTCTTGTTTTCTTGAATCTAAGATAAAAAAGTCCTGCTACAAAAAAGAAGAAAGTATAGTATATTATCACGATCCATAAGAGAGATAATGGGGAACTGTAAAAATCAAGCAGTGCAAAAAGTGAAAATTTCATGGATAAAAGCGTTATAGGAATCAGCAAGAATGCTGGCGCGCCGTTGAGTGAGGAATATATAATTCCTAATTCTGGTTCAATTAAGTAAGGTATTAGAGTTACTACGCCTATAAAGACAGATACTGGAAAAATTAATTTCATAAAAAAAGGAGATTTTTCTGGAAATATACGTGAATAAATTCTTTGGCTGAAATAGCCTACTAAGACAGGTATTAACAAGTAAAATATCATCAATAAGTTGAATAAGGAAAGCAAAAGTGTAGTTGGGATATCTAAAGTTCGTATTGACTGAATTATCAAAAACAGAACAGAAGATATGACGCTGGCTGTTATCAAGAATGCAATTGAATGCAGAAACTTGTTTTCATCAACATTCCTGCACAAGTAAAAACAAAGACTGATATAAATCAAAAACTGCATAGTCTTCATGAAAGCCACATAATTATAATCAATCGTGCTATCCATGAAAATCAAAGGAATCAAGCGTTCAATCAGCACGTCTTGGATTAGAATTGCAAGCACTGAAAAAAACAGGACTTTTTTCCACTCAAGTGTTTTGATTTTTTCTGTGAAGCTGCGCATAGTCATTTAAAGAATTTATGTAGTATTTAAATGTTGAGTATAATAAACAGCTTTTTAAAGTACTTGAGATTTTTCTTCTCTCATGGTAGAACTACTAGCACCAGTATCAGACAAGGTAATGCTGAAGGCTGCAATAGATGCAGGAGCAGACTGTGTTTACTTTGGTCTGCAGAAGCTTAACATGCGGGCTACTGGCAAGAACTTTACAATAGAGGAACTGCCAGAGATAGTTAAGCAGTGCCATGACAATAATGTAAAAGTTTTCCTGACAGTCAATACAATCGTGTATGACAATGAACTAGAGGATGTAAAGAAAGTCATTACAGGAGCAAAGACAGCAAAAGTAGATAACATAATCTGCTGGGACATGGCTGTCATTCAAGAATGCAAAAAACAAGGAATGCCATTTCATATTTCAACGCAGGCAAGCGTAGCAAACACAGAAGCTGCAAAATTCTACAAAAAATTAGGAGCAGAGAGAATAGTCTTAGCAAGAGAGTGCAAGCTAGAGGATGTAAAAGCGATTAAGCAAAACTCTGGAATAGAGATAGAGGCATTCATACACGGAGCAATGTGCGTAAGTGTATCAGGCAGATGCTTCATGAGCCAGCATCTGTTCAACAGAAGCGCTAACAGAGGAGACTGTTTGCAGCCATGCAGAAGAGAATACAAGATAATTGATGAAGAAAACAATGAATTAGTCTTAGGAGAAAATTATGTAATGTCTCCAAAAGACCTATGCACTTTACCATTCATAGACAAATTAATTGAGGCAGGAATAGACTGCTTTAAAATAGAAGGTCGTGTACGTTCACCTGAATATGTAAAAACCGTTGTTTCAGCATATAGAGAAGCAATAGATGCTTATGAAAAAGGACAATTCAATAAGGAGCTTGTGGACAGGCTTGTTGAACAGCTTAAGACTGTGTATAACAGAGGGTTCTCCAGCGGATTCTATCTAGGACTGCCAACTGCAGATGATTTCACAGACAAAGCAGGAAGCAAGGCAACAACAAGAAAAATATATTTAGGTTATGTTACAAACTTTTTCAAAGAGCCAAGCGTGGCAGCAGTAAAATTAGAGGCAGGCAAGCTAAAAAAAGGAGATAAGATAATGATACAAGGAGAGACAACAGGAGTCCAGGAACAGATAGTTGAATCAATGGAGATAAACAAAAAATCAGTAGAACTGGCTGAGAAAGAGATGGTAGGAATAAAACTAAATTTCACAGCAAGAGAAAACGACAAAGTTTACAAAATAGAATCAAACAAATAATTCTGGGCCAGAATCTTCTGTGCTAGACAGCCACACAGAACCAATGCCCTGGCCAATATTGTAAGAAGAATCATACATCACATCTGTGAATATCTCAAAAAAACCTTTTTTCTCCTTAAACTTCCTGAACTCAACAGTAATATTCAATTCCTTGCCAATCATCTTTTTAGCATCTTCTGTAGTGCCGATAAAATCAATCAAACCAAGTTCCTTTGCTTCATCACCAAAATAGATGTAACCATCTGCAATATCATAAACATGCTCAACATCCAGGCCCCTGTTCTGGGCAACAGCATTAATGAAAATCTCATGCAGCTTATCAAGCCTTTCCTGAACCTTTTTCTGCTCTTCAATAGTCATCTCTTTGTAAGGAGACATGATATCCTTATACTTTCCAGCAATCAATCTCCTATAAGTCACGTTATAATCATCCATCAAGCCAGCAAACTCAAGATATGAACTTTTAACACCAATAGAGCCAATAGTTGAGAGCCTATTAGCAAAAATCTTGTCAGTTGCAGAAGCAACCCAGTATGCCCCTGAAGTACCCATCTCATGAATCACAGCAACAGTAGGCTTTTCAGCCCGCTTTACAGCCTCTGCAATCTCAACACTGCCAACAGGCGTTCCGCCAGGACTGTCAATATCAAAGAAAATCGCTTTTATACCATCATCTTTTTCTGCTTCCTGAATCCACTTGACAACAGTCTCTGACTTAATACCGCCCCTGGACAAGACATCGCCGGTGCTGCCAGTTGTTGATATTGTCCCCTTAACAGGAATCAAAGCAACATTTCCATCAAAAACAACAGGCTCTGAAAAAACAAGATTCAAGACATTAATGAAAATAAGCCCCACAAAAACAAAAATCATCGCAGTAATAAAAAAACCAAGAATGGCGCCAAGTGTCTTGAAAAGTCCAGCTACAGTAAAACCCCTTTTTTTAGCCATATATGTTATATTAAAAGTCTGATTTATAAATGTTTTTATTAAGCAAACCGAGAAAGCTCTTGAATTAATTCTTCAGCTGTTTTAGGAATACCGCGCTTGGTGGGTATTTTTTTCTTTACTTTTTTCATCACAATCCGCTTTTCAATCACTTCTCTCTTGAAGAGCCAGCCTTTTTGAACAGGAACCAATTCTTCTGTCGGAACCTCTTCTTCAACATAGCTGGCACGGGTACTGTCTTTTGCAGCCGGAATTCCAAAAAAAAGGCTTGCGTAATTATTTAATATATTCCAATCTTTGCTTTGAGGAAGGCCAGCACTCAGAAATCTTATGAATACTTCTGCCACTGTTTTTTGCACAGCTGGATTTCTGTGGTATGTTATATTGCTGTTATCTCTTCCCTGTTGAAATGCATCAAAAACTGCCCTGTCCCTGCGCCGAAAATCCTGCCAGTCTGTTGCCTGGCTGAGAAATGAACAAGTTAAATTAACAAGTATCTGGTAATATGGATAACAAGGATTTCCTGGTTTATGGCTGTTGCTTCTGGCTAGGCAAATGCCTGCAATCTCTTTTGCTCGCCCAAGCCATCTGCTTCCACCTTCGTAGCCATGCTGAAAAAACTCCTGAATCTTTTGAATCAAATCTTTTTCGTCAACCATACATATTTATTTCCTGCAGTAGTATTTAATCTTTTTGCCTTTTAAAGCAAAAGCCTTATAAATAGCCATCATTAATATATATCTAATGAAGAAACCACAAGGCAGAAAGCCGCAAGGCAAGAAATCATTGTCTCCAGAAGAGGAAGAGCAGCAAAAGCTCGAGATGATGCGAAGGACGCCTCTTCCGAGAGCAAACCAGGTAATCGGAATCTGCGAGCAAAGAGTAGGGGGTTCAAGAATGAAAGTCCGCTGCATGGACGGCAAGACAAGAATATGCAGAATACCTGGCAGACTAAAAAGACACTTGTGGATAAGAGAAGGAGATGTTCTTTTGATAGAGCCTTGGGAATTAAGCGCAGATGACAAAGGAGATGTTGTCTTCAAGTACAGGCCAATACAGGTACAGGCGCTTAAGAAAAAAGGTTTGTTGAAAACTTTGGAGAGCGAGGAATTTTAAAATGAGAAAAGCACTTATTTTTTTGGCAATATTTCTGTTGTCTGCGGGAATTGTCAGTGCTGCCTGCACAGACTCAGACGGCGGGAAAAACTACGCAGAAAAAGGTGATACCAAGATCATAAGTGGGAAAGAAGACATTTGTATATTAGACCCGGATGCAGAAGTTCGGCAAGACACAAGCCCTTACCTGAAAGAATACTATTGCGACAAGAATGACCAGATAAAATACGAAATAGTGGAGTGCATCAGGGAAGGATTTGAGAAATGTGACATGGGAAAATGCGTTGGCGGAGAAGGAGAAGCAAAAGCAAAAAATGAGAATTACACAGCACCGCCTCCAGAACCAACATGCGGAGATTCTGTGGTAGATCCTGGGGAAGAATGCGACCCAATGAACAAAATGTGCTTTGATGATGACGGCAACATAGGGCTTTGCAATGAAAACTGCATGTGTGAAATCAAGATAACAAAATCCGGCACAAAAGTAACCACCACAAATGACTCCGGTGACACAGGCACAACAGATGTGCAGATAGACACCCCAACTGAGACAGATGTTGATACTGATACAGAACCAGAACCTGTTGTAGTTACAAAAGATGAGCCAGAAGAGCAGGATATTACAGTAACAATAGAGACCAAGCCTAAGGAAGAAAAAGCACCAAAAGGCTTTTTTGCACAGATTTGGGCATGGATAACAGGCTGGTTCAGCTAAAAAGTCACTACTCCAGAATAGAAATATTTATATATTCTTTATTTGTACTTTTTTATATTGAACGGGGGTAAGGTAAAAATGGGAATAGTAAGAACAATAACAATAATTGCACTATTATTTTTGAATTTCTTAGGAGCGATATACCTAGAGACAAAACTATCAACATACTTCACACTAGAACTAGTATTCATAGTTATAGGGCTTATATTAGCACTAGGATTGATACTAGGACTTGGTCTAGAACTAAACTGGGGCTGGCCAATAACCACAATAGCATTCTCGCTATACCTGGCAAACACAGTATTCCTATATGTGCTGACAAGATCCTTCCTTGTATTTGCACTGATGCTTTTCTTCAATACAGTAGCACTATTGATATCAGTGATATCCATAAAAGAAGATGACTTTACAGAAGAGGATTATCCACTAGAAACATATGACTTTGATGACGAACCACACTCAGTGGTGTATGAAGCAAAAACAACAAAGAAAACAAAGAAAAAATCCAAGAAAAAGAAAAAATAATTTTTTATTTATTTTTTATGATATTCTAAATAAGCTTTAACAGCCCTGACTGCATTAAATGGAAACCTGAAACAAGGCAAACCAGAATCCTCAATCTCCTGCTTTAATTTCTCGCTGAACTCGCTGCCAGTTGTGATAGTCACGATAGGCTTCTTTTTCTTGTCATTAAACTCCTTCAAGACATCTGTAATAATCTCTTCCTCAATCAAAGGAGTTTGCGAGAGAACAACAGCAACAATAATATCAACGTTCTTATCCTTTATACAGGCATCCAGAGCAAGCCTGTACCTTGATGTGGTTGCATCACCTAATAAATCAATAGGATTTCCAACAACAGCAATAGGGGGGAGTTTTTTCTTTAAAGACCTCTGAACAGCAGAAGACATCTCAGACATGTCTAGGCCAAGACCTGCAATAGCATCTGAACAAAGAATGCCAAAACCACCGCCATTAGTGATAACCTGAATCTTTTTCCCATTAGGTTTTATTTGAACCTTCTCAAAAACCTTCATGTAATCAAAAACCTCTTCAAGAGTGTGAGCAATAGTAATTCCAGCCTGCTTAAAAGCCCCAAAATACACTTCAGCACTTCCTGCCAAAGAACCAGTGTGACTCAAGGCAGCTTTCTTGCCAGCATCTGTAATACCCCCCTTAATTGCAATAATAGGCTTCTTAGAAGCAACTTTTTTGCAGGTCTCTAGAAACTTCTTTCCATCTTTAACACCCTCAACATACAAGCAAATCACTTTAGTATCAGAATCATTACCCAAGTACTCAATCAAATCAGATTCATCAATATTAATTGCATTACCATAACTAATAAACTTAGCAAAACCAAACTGTTCTTCAGCAGCCAAGTCAAGAATAGCACTGCCAGAAGCACCTGACTGAGAAACAAAAGAAATAACACCTGCCTTAGGCCTCTTTAACCTATCCTTAGGCAGGAACAAAGTATCAATATGCCCTTTAGAAGCATAAACACCCAAGCAATTAGGGCCAATACATTGAATATTATACCGCTTTAAAGCATTGAACAATTCTTTCTCAAGCTTGTCATTACCAACTTCCTTAAAACCAGCACTAATAAGTATGACATTTCGTATTCCTTTCTTGCCGCATTCAATAACAGCATTAGGAACAAACTTTGCAGGAATACAGATAATCGCAAGATCTAATTTTCCAGGTATATCTCTTACACTCTTGAAGCACTTATAACCCATTACCTCGTCTGCATTAGGATTAACAGGATAAACCTCCTTATCAAAACCTTCTAAGAAATTCCTGAAAATAACATTACCAACTTTGCCTTCTTCCCTAGAGGCACCAATTACAGCAATCTTGCCTGCCTTGAAAAATGTATCCAGATTCATTTTAACTTAAGCCTGCTCACACCATACACTCTTTCAGTGTTTAACCTGCAGTTAGGACACCTGCCTTTAATTATTTTTTCATATTTGTCCCCTATCAAATAACCATGTAAGACAGTTCCAGCACCATTAATGTTCCACATGACAGCGGCACCGCCTTTTTCTGGGCTTGTGAACTCCCAATCATCTATGAAATCACCTTTTTTGATATGATTTATCTTTACAGTTTTCACTATTGTAGATAAAGGAGCAATATGATGATAACCAGAACCAGGAAGGCACTCAATAAAAATATCCTCTTTCATCTCACTAGCGCCATAAAAATCAAGAATCAAAGGATTTTTAACACCAAGCTTCTTGGATAGGTTCAGGATTTTATCTTTATCTTTAGGAAGCATTGGCTCAGAACCATTAATGAACAAAATATTCTGCCTTAATTTAATCTTTTTTTTCACAGCCATAGGCAAAAACCTGTTTGCCATGTACTTAGCCATTCCAGCAAAAACATTGGCCTTAAACTTATCAGCCATTTCAATTAAATCCTTTGTTCTCATTGCACCACCAGCAGCAGTCGCAAGATTCAAATCAACACCCTGATTAAAAGCAGACTGAACAGCATGCCAGGCAAGATGCGGGCCATAAGGAAACAAATTCATTCCAACAGTATCTTTGAAATAATCCTGACTCATCAATTGAGCAGAGATACCCATAATATTATTCAAATTCCTTAATTGCGTTGTTGTGATTAAAGTAGGAGTGCGCTTTCCGCTCTGAGTCCCGCCTGAAAACAAAGGCATCTTAGGATGATAAAAATCATGAAGTGTCTTTGTTAATTCTTGTTTATCCATAACCTTTAATGCCAAATCAACTGCTGCACCAGTACTCAAGTCACGCAAGTAAGAAAGATGAGTCTTAAACGGATCTTCTGGCTTGACAATAAAATCCTTCACATGCTTCATGTAATAAAACTTCTTAATCAAAGGAAGGCCCTGCTTATGCCAATCCTCAACTTTCTTTAATTTAGCAGGGTCAACACCACACTCCTTGAAAAGAGTAGAATAGAACTTTGTGTGCGGAAGAAGATTCTTTGCCACAGCATGAAACTTTGCATTCTGCATTCTCTCAATCTGCACTGGATTCAAACTTCTTAATTCCTGAATTGAAAACAACTGACGCATATTACCACTTATACTCCTCTTTTGCAAGCTTGGCTATACTCTTCATAACCTTGCTTGTAACTGTTTTATAATTCTTTTTATTCATTTTTAAGTTAAACTTAATTGGCTTGCCTATTCTTATAGTTACAAGCCTCTTGAGTTTCGGCCATTTCTGATACCGAGACCAAAGCTCATAAGTTCCTTCAATACCCACAGGAACAACAGGCAAGCCAGTCTCAAGAGCCATGACCGCAAGACCAGAATGTGTTACCTTCTTAATCTTGCCTGTTTTTGTTCGTCCGCCTTCTGGAAAAATACCAACAAGCTCATTATTGATTAAATACTGAACAGCATGATCAACAGAGTGATTAGCCTGCATCTGCTTATACAAAGTCAAGAAAAAAAATCTCTTGAACCAAGTCTTGAAAAACTCCTTGTAAATCAAGATATGAACAGGCTTGTTCTTATACCATAAAATCGTGAGAAACATCAAGACACCATCAATATAACTTGCATGATTCGCAGCAAGAATATAAGGAGTTTTCTTAGGCAGATTATTAATTCCAGTAATCTGCTTAACAAAAAAAAGCCGCATCAAAGGATACATCAATATCCTAGTAAAAAAATATGCCATTTTCACCTCTTCATGCAGTCTTAAGAAGAAAGGTATAAAAATGTTTTGCCTACTCAGGAAGCCTGCCTTCCCGCTCTAAAAATAACTTTAATCCAGCTTCTGCAGGATTTGGATTTTCAGGCACTGCCAAGAAACCAGCAACCTGCGCACCAGCAGTAGGAACAGAACAAAAAATTGCGTGCGGGTCGCCAAATCTTTTATTATCCTGATGCCCGCAAGTCAAGAACAGCGGAGGATTATACGGAGCATCATTGTATCCTTTTATTGTTCCTCCTCTCAAGGCAGGGCTATATTTTTCTACTTTCAAACCAAGAGTGCCTAGCGTGACAATGGTTTCAGGATCTTCTGGATTATCAACAGTCAGTTCTTCAAGAGAAACTGCATGTCTGAAATATTTGCCATCCATTGCAGTAAAAAAAGGAAAAAACGCCTCTAAGCATGTGTTTTCCTTAGATCTCGGCATTATTTTTCTTTTATCTTTCATTGCCTCAAACCTGCCAGGAATAATTAAATCATCTGGCTTGAATGTATTATCATCACCAGTTCCGTCATGGAACTGAAAAACCAAAGCATACAGATTGCCTGCAGGCTTTTGATCATAAAAAACAGGAACTTTTGTGCGAGCAGTGTAATTTTTTTCAGGAGTGAGTCTTAATGGCTCAAAATCACCAAAAGAAATATATGGCCTGAATAATTGTGCATACGGAACTAATGCTTCTTTTAGTTCTGCAGACATTCTCCCTAAATCAAGATTTGAATTATCCATAACAAATAATCAATGTGCTCAGTATTTAAAGCTAATGGATTAAGAAATATTTATAAACAATAGCCGAAATAACACAGATATGCTCAAAAAAGAGGTATTTGCATGGAGCGTGTATGACTTAGCAAATACAGCATTCTCTGCCCTATTTGTAACATTCTTTTTTCCGCTTTACATCAAGCAATACTTGGGCGGAAATGAATTCCAGATAGGCTTAGTGTTTGGCCTGTCTATGTTGTTAGTGGCAGTAACAGTTCCATTCATAGGGGCCTTGTCAGACAGACTAGGAAGAAGAATGCCATTCATAATACTCTTCACAGTGCTCTGCTGTGCAGCAACATACTTGGTGATGTATGCCAACCTAGCATTTGCATTGATGTTCGGCTTTATAGCAAACTACTTTTACCACGCAGCACTAACTGTCTACAACGCAATACTCCCAAAAATATCAGACAAGAAAAATGTGGGCAAGGTAAGCGGAATCGGAGTGAGTGTAGGATACATAGGAACCTTCCTAAGCTTATTGATGACCTGGGCAGTATTGAACTATCTTGGCTGGGAAACACTCTCTGGAGTAAAGGCAATGTTTCCTGCAACAGCAATGTTTTTCATAGGATTCTCACTGATAACATTCTTTGTCATAAAAGACAAGCCAGCAAAACATGCAAAACTAAGAGCAAATATCTTAAGATCTTTTTCAGATGTTAAACAAACAATTGTCAGAATAAAACACCACAAAAGTCTTGTTTGGTTCTTGATAACCACCTTCTTGTATGTAAATGCAATAAACGCAGTGATAGTGTTTCTTTATCTTTATGGAAGATCAGAGATAGGGCTGACTGTAAAAGCATTCATGGGAGTGTATATTGTGTTTTCAATAGCAGCAGCAATAGGTGCAATAGTTTTTGGCAAGATCACAGATTGGATAGGACCTAAAAGAACCTTGGGAATTGCAGGGGTTCTTTGGATAATCACTCTTTTTGTGCTGATTAAGACAACATCCTTGACCACATTCATAATAGGAGGGATTCTTGGCGGAGTTGCGTTAGGGTCAGTGTGGACTTCAATGCGCCCATTATTATTAGAAATCGCTCCAAAGAAAAAAGAAGGGCAGTTCTTTGGCTTCATGGAACTAAGTGACAAATTCTCAGGAGTGATAGGGCCAATAATCTTTGGATTTCTTGCTGTTCGAACAGGATACTTCTGGGCAATACTTTCTTTACTAATATTTTTTATACTAGGACTGCTTGCACTATACAAGGTGAAAGCAAGATGAAAGCCTTGACAGAACCAAAAGCAGAACAACTATTATCAAAATACCTGCCAATAGCAAAAAGCATTCTCACAAAAAAACCAGAAGAGGCAGTAAAATTTGCGAAAACATACCCTGTGATGCTGAAATTAATCTCGCCACAAGCACTTCACAAGACAGAAGTGCAGGGAATAAGAAAAGCAGACAGTGAAGAAGAGCTAATCAAAGAATTCCAGGATTTAATAAGCATAGCTAAAAAGAAAAAACTAAAGCTAGAAGGAATACTTGTGCAAGAGCACATCAAAGGAGCAGAGACAATAATCGGGCTAAAAAACGACCCTACATTTGGACACGTGATACTATTTGGAATAGGGGGAGTCTTTGTAGAAGTATTAAAAGACGTAAGCTTCAGGGTGTGCCCAATAACACAGCAAGATGCAGAAGAGATGATAAATGAACTAAAAGCAAAAAAACTACTTCTAGGATTTAGGGGAGAAAAGCCAGTAAACCTGAAAATCCTAAAAAATGCCCTTGTAACTGCATCAAAAATACCTGAAAAACACAAAGACATAGAAGAACTAGACATAAATCCCTTTATTATCAATGACAAAACAGGAAAAGTAGCAGATGCAAGACTTATCCTGCGTTAATACAGGTAGCTAAAGGAACAATTTTTTCTCCGCAAACACATTCCTTGCTGTAACAAGTGCAGGGAATACCATCAATAACACAGCCATAACAAAGGCCATCTGAACAATCATCATTAATAGAACTAACAGCATAAATCTTGATACTATTCGCATACAAGCCGCCAACAAGAATTGCAGCCAACAAAAACAATGCAAAGATGGTTACTGACCTCATTTTTAACTTAAATAAGCATTCTGATTTAATAATTTTTCCCCTTTGCAATGCTGCGCTACGTTAGCATTGGCAATAGCGCGCTTCGTAATGATTCTTTAATTCGCATATAAGCCAGATTTATTAGATATCACAAACAAGATTTGAAGACTGCGCCAGGCGCTATTGCCAGAATAAGCAATGACGCGCTGCGTCTGCTCCTGAAACCTTGTGTTTATCAGATTTATCAAAAATCGCTAAATAACTGAGGACTGCGCAAGGCGTCATTGCCAGAATAAGCACAACATTTAAATATTTCTTAAATAAAGGACTATATGGGGGATTAAATATGGCTATAAAGAAGAAATACCGCTGTGCGGCATGCAATTGGAAGTTTTCAAGGAATTTTAAGCCTACACTGTGCCCATACTGCGGAAGAGCAGCAATAGAAGAAGAGCCAATACAAGAAGCAAATAACATAGTTAGAGAAGTAGAGGACCTAGGAAAGTAATTTCACTATTTTCTGCAATTCTTTGATAAAAATGTCACATTCTTCTTCTGTATTATACAAATACAAAGAGGCTCTCACAGAACCCAGCATCTTATGCGCATTAAACCAGGAATGACAGCAGTGCGCACCGCTTCTCACCATGACATTAGCAGCTTCATCAAGCATAATCGCAACATTATGAGTCTCCATTCCAGGAACATTAAAACTAAAGATACTTCCCCGCAATACAGGATCTTTAGGGCCTACTAATTCAACAGAATCCCCAACAGCATCTGTAATCCTCTTGTTCAGCTTAAACTCATGAGCAGAAACATTATCCAGGCCAACTTTTTTCAGGTAATCTGCAGCAGCACCAAAACCCATAATGCCAGCATAATTCTGCAAGCCAGCTTCAAACAAATGAGGCGGCTTCTCAAAATCACAAGAAGCATAAGTAGACTCTGAAACAGTACTGCCCCCAACAACAAAAGGCTTTAATTTGGATAATGCGTCTTGTTTGCCGTACAACAAACCAATGCCGCTCGGGCCAAGCATCTTGTGGCCAGAACAAGCCATGAAATCAACATCAAGCTTCCTGACATCAACAATTTTATGCGGAGCAGACTGGCAGGCATCAAGCATAAACAAGCTGCCATTATCATGCGCGACCTTAATCAATTCCTTTGCATCAATACTCGTGCCATCCATATTAGAGGTGTGCACCATTGAAACAATCTTAACATCTTTTGTCAACTTGTCATTCAAGGCATCAACATTATTGAATTCAACAACCTCGTGCTTAACACCTTTTTCCTTAAGCAACTGCCAAGGAACAAGATTAGAATTATGCTCTTTATCAGTTGTCAGAACAACATCCCCTTTCTTTAAATCCAGCGCATTAGCAACAATATTAATTGCTTCTGTTGCGTTTTTTGTGAAAATAAGCTCTTCTGCTTTTTTTGCATTAAAAAAATTCTGCAAAGATTTTCTTGCCTTATCAACTGCCTCATCAACCTTCTTGCCAAGCTTATGCATGCTCCTATCGCCGCAAGCAGGAAAATCATGATAATACTCATTTATCTTATCAATGACCTGTATAGGCCTAAGGCTCTGACACGCATTATCAAAATAAACAACAGGCTTTCCAGCTAATTTCTTCTTCAGAATCGGAAAATCTTTTCTAATACTTTCAACATTCATCTTCATGAACTCTTTTTTTCAACAGGAGTAAACAAGGTTTCTTTAGAATCCTGTTCAACACAAGGAGCATTGACAGGCTCGTCTCCATCAAATGCGTCATAAACACAAAAACCCTGCGCATTAACCCCATCACAATGACCATAACGCGCATAGTTGTAAACACCATATCCTGAATAAAGCAAGCTGGAAATCAACAAAATAACAAAAATCCAAGATATCAACTCAAATCTCTTGTAAATAAATCTTGCCAAGAACGGGCTTTTTGTAAGCAATCTACCAGTAATCTGGCTTTTCAATCTCTGGTCAAGATTAGTCCTGCACTTCCTGAAAGTGGCTTTTCTGAAAACACAATCAAAAGCCTCTGCAGCAAGAGGCCTATAGCTCACAGAAAATATAGCCAAAATACTGAATATAATCAATGCCAAAATACATATCATGAACAATCAGAAAAGCAACCTGCTTTTAAAACTTATGGAAATTATAAAGAAAAAAGATAATAAAAAAAATCAAGCAGTCTCGTTTTCTTCACTGCTTTCTTCTTCAGGCTCTTCCTCAGAATCATCTGTTGTTTCTTCTTTCAAGCCAACTATCTCGTCTGTCTCAAGATCCTTGTAAACAATGCCTGGAATTGTCTCCAGCTTTGTTATTACAAACTCATCATTCACGACAGAGCCAATCTGATCCCATACGCCAGTAATTCCAGGATACTCTTCTGCATCACCAGACAAGATAACAGTAGGAACCTTGGTGATTTCATAATCCTCCAAGAGTTTTTTGCCCTCCTCACTGGAGATATCAACTGTTTTTTCACTGCCATACTTCATCATTAACTGCTGCTCAAACATGTTCTTAATCATAGCAGTATCAAAGCAATCTTCACAGCTTTCATCAGTCAAATGAGTTATAGAAACAATACCTTTCACAGAATCAGTCTCAATATCATAGTAAGGCGGATTAACAGTCCTTAAGACCATCATTCCATCATCTTCTGTAGTGCCAATCTCTTCCCAAGCACTGCTTATCTGGTCATATTCTTTAGCATCTTTGGAAAATATCAAAGTAGGAACCTTTGTGATACCATACTTCTCAACAAGCTCTTTTCCTTCATCACTGTCAAACTCAACTGTTGTTTCCTCGCCAACAGCCAAACCAAACATCTTCAGATTACCTATCAACGCCTCTAAATCAAAGCAGTCCTCACATCCAGAGTTAACAACCTTTGTCACAGAGATAACACCTTTTATCTCATCAGCTTCTACATCATAGTAAGGCGGAGGAGTCATATCATAAACCATTGCTCCTTTTCTATTCTCAAAAGGAGGAATTGCCTCTTCAAGAGTCTCTCCTGAAACAATCTTCAAAACAAATGCAGGCAATCTCTTAAGCTCATACTCTTCAATAAGCTCTTTTCCTTCATCAGAATCATACTCTAAAATCTTGTCAGACTTGATATCAAGAGCCGGAGCCCCCTTGATTAGTTCAATGACAGTAGAGGCATTCATGCAATGCGTGCATTCAGAATTCTCAATTACATACAGCTCTACCTCAGGAGCTTCTGCAGTAATTGTGAAATTATCAAGAATTGCCTTTTCTTCTTTCTTTTCCTCTGACTCAGGCAATTCTATCACATCATAATAGAAAAGCCCTGCAATAATCAATATTACAATCAGGCCGAGCAGGCAATACCCTGCTGTTTTCTTGTCTATCTTGTAAAAATCTTCATTCTTTGTATTCTTCTTATGCTTTTTCATAAATATCCCCCTTAATAGCCTAATAAGCCCTGTAATAAAGAACTCATATTTATGTTTTGTGATAAGATTTAAATACTCTGCTTTAAAAATAAAGAGTATGGACAAGAAAATAAAAGCAGACATAAGGAACTGGGCACTGCAAAATGCATTAAAATACAGTGGAACAGCCAATCAAGGCGCTGTAATAGGCAAATTACTTAGTGCAAATCCAGACCTTAAAAAGGAACTAAAGACACTTGGAAAAGAAATAAGCACAATCATATCTGAAGTAAACAAACTAGGGGAAGAAAAGCAGAGAAAAGAACTAGAGAAAAACGCCCCTGAATTGCTAGAAGAAAAGCCAAAAGAAAAAAGAGAAGGGCTAAAGCCACTAAAAGATGCAAAAGAAGGAAAAGTTGCAGTAAGATTCGCGCCATCACCATCAGGACCGCTGCATCTAGGGCATGCATACGGCTTAAGCATTAATTCTGAATATGCCAGAATGTACAAAGGCAAATTATTCCTAAGAATTGAGGACACTGACCCCTCAAACATATATGAGCCAGGATATGAACTAGTGCCAACAGATGCAAAATGGCTCACAAAAGACAATGTTGCAGAGACACTTTTCCAGTCAGACCGGCTTGGATATTATTATGACCACATGGAAAAATTGATTTCAGCAGGAAACGCATATGTATGCACCTGCGACCCAGATGAATTCAGGGAAATGATAAGCAAGAAAAAAGCATGCCCCTGCAGGGAATTATCTATCAAAGAACAAGAAGCAAGATGGGCAAAAATGTTCGGAGAATACAAGCCAGGAGAAGCAGTGTGCAGGATAAAAACAGATGTTGCTCACAAGAACCCTGCAATGAGAGACTGGCCAGCAATGCGAATAAATGACCATGTCCACCCAAGACAAGGCACAAAACACAGAGTGTGGCCATTGATGAACTTCAGCGTTGCAATAGACGACCACCTGCTTGGATTGACACATGTAATAAACGGCAAAGAGCATGCAGACGGGGCAAAAAGACAAAAATACATCTTTGATTACTTTAAATGGAAACGACCCACGTATATAAATTGGGGAAGAATAAACTTTGTAGGGCTTGAACTCAGCTGCTCAAAAACAAAACAAAAAATAGAGTACGGGGAATATGATGACTGGGATGACATAAGACTGCCATTCATGCCAGCACTAAGAAGAAGAGGATTCCAGCCAGGAGCATTCATCAAATTTGCAGTAGACATCGGCCTGACACTAACAGACAAAACAGTCACAAAAGAAGAATTCTTCAAGACACTAGAGGCATTTAACAAAGAAATAATCGACCCTGTGTCAGACAGATACTTTTTTGTAGAGGATCCGATAGAAGTCACAATATCCAAAGCACCAACACAAGACATAGCACTGAAATTACACCCAGACAAGCTTGAAAAAGGAATGCGGGTGTTCAAGTGCAATGAAAAATTCTATCTCGCAAGAGCAGACAATAAAATCCTGAAAGCAAACAAACTTTATAGACTTATGGACTGCCTAAATTTCAAGAAAAAAGGACAAGAGCTTGTTTTTGAAGGGAAAAATTATTCAGATTATAAGGATAAAGGAGAGATGATAATACACTGGCTGCCTGTTTCAAAAGACCTTGTTGATGTAGAGGTCTTGATGCCAGACAAAACAACAGTAAAAGGACTTGGGGAAGCAGGCTTGAGCAAACTAAAAGCAGGAGATATTGTACAATTAGAGAGATTCGGATTCTGCAGATTAGACGCGAAAAAAGGAAAAAAACTGAAATTCTGGTTTACTCACAGGTAAAATGGAAAAACTTAAATAAAAAGTTTTACTAGTTATTTTTAATGTAATGAATAAGGTGAGATACAATGAAAAATAACCCGCAAGATGTTTTAAAAAAAGACCCTAATGCTTTATTTGGCATGCAAGTTCGCAGCGAGCAATTTGCCAACTTGACTCTGCAAGAGACATCAGACGCAGTTAAATTAATTATCGGCGGAGTTAAAAAGACTGGTTTTGCAGCCATGAACCAAGAGCGTATCGAAAATGCAATGGACATGCTGCGAGTTAAAATTTTATCAATAAAAGAACCTTTTAATGAAACAGACAGCTGGCTTAAAAATTGCACAGTTCTTCTTGATAATGGGATTAAACAATTAAAGGGGCTTACAACAGGGGCAAACGCTGAAAAAAAGAATGAAGAAATAATTACTGCTGTCATTGAATGTATTGATGGCATAATCGCAATGCAAGCCAATATTCGCAAACAGAAAGAAAAACTTGCAGAAGCAATTCACTTGCTGACATAATCAAGCTAAAAAAGAAAATTAGCAGATACTACTAATTTTGCGTAATATTTAAATATTAGAAGCCAAAAAAAACAAGAATAAAGATAGTGAGGTGGAATAAAAATGTTAATAGTAAAAGCAAAGATAAAAGAAATAGTAGGCGAAGCAAATGTTGCAGGAGATTTCGCAGAAGCACTTGACAAGAAAGTAGAGCAATTAGTCAAGGACGCTGTTGAAAGAGCAAAAGCAAACAACAGAAGAACAGTAATGGCAAAAGACCTATAATTTTTTTGCCTTAATTTTTAACTTTTGCTTAAGCTTCTTAATTTTAGTTTCTATTGATTTCAAACGCATCTTAGAAACTTTCTTGTCTTTTTTTGCAGAAGCATAAAGCTTCTCAAGATTCTTGATAGCATCTCTTAAGCCAGCCAGCTCTTCTCTCCTGGAAGCCATCTTTTTCTTTATCTTCAGCTCAAGCTCAAGAATCCTTCTTTTTCTCGCTTCTTTAGTATTAAGGTACTTTTCAAGCTTGCCTTCAAGCTTGTCAATCTTCTCAACTAATTCCCTGTGGTGCTCATCCTCTGTCTTTTGAGAAGTGATGATCTTTTTCTCAGTTGCAATAGCTTCTGCAATATCTTTTTCTAAATCAACAACATGCTTTTTGATTGTCTTAGTGCTAATTTTTTTCAGCGCAGAAATCTGGGCAGCAAGCTTCTGCTTTGCAAACTCTCTCTGGTCTATTTTATGTTTTGCAAGACTAAGATAAAGAAGCAAAGACTTTGTCTTGGCCAGATCAACATCTGAAGAAATCATATTATTCCAAATCTCTTTTTCCTAGGAGGCTTTGGAGGAGTCCTTGGAGGCGGCATGCCAGGCCTTGGCGGCATTGGAGCACCAGGTCTTGGCGGTGGCCCAGCAGGAGGTCTCGGAGGAGCTCCTGGCGGCATTCCTGAAGGCCTAGGAGGACCCATTGTACTAGAAGGCGGACCAACTGGCCTAGGAGGCATTCCAGGCGGCATTCCTGGAGGCTCAAGTTCAGGCTTTTTTTCTTTTTTCATGCCCTTCACAATATCTGCCAGAGCAACCATTCCTTCTGCAATATCAGCCTGCTGCTCCTGCAGTGTCTCCATCTTTTCCATCAACGGCTTCATCTTTTCCTTGAAACCCAGACCAATCTCCTCTGTTCTTATGTCGTGCCGTGCCTCATCAAAAATCTGCAGTAACTTGTCTAGTTTCTTGTTTAATTCAATAAGAGAAATACGCAATTTTTTAGTTGGTGTAATCTCAAACTCTTTTAGCTTTCTCAGCTCTTCTTTCAGGTCTTCGATTTCCCTATGCGGCAGAAGCTCATATTCTTCTGTCTCAGCAGAATGTTTAGCTTTTTTGACCATCATATCACCATCTTTTTTATTATATACTCCAAAATATACTATATTTATAAATATTTCGTTAAAAAATCAGCCCATTGGAGGCATTCCAGGCGGCATTCCCTGCGAATCAGGAACTTTGCCGCCAGCAGCAATCACATCATCAATCCTGAGAATCATCTCAGCAACTTCTGAAGCAGAACTGATTGCCTGAGTCTTAATCTGCAGAGGCTCAATAACACCTGCATTCCAGGCATCAACTGTCTTGCCTGTAAACACATTGATTCCTGCCCAAACCTTTTTCTGGTCATGAGCAGCCTTTAAGTCAGTCAAAACATTAATCGGATCAAGACCTGCATTCTCTGCAAGAGTCCTTGGAATAATCTCTAAAGCATTTGCAAAAGCAAGAACAGCCAATTGCTCCCTGCCTGACAAGGAATTAGCAAATTTTCTCAAGCGCCTTGCAACCTCTATCTCAGGAGAGCCAGCACCGCCAACAACTTTTCCTTTTTTCAGTGCAGAGGCAACATCACCAATAGCATCTGTCATTGCACGCTTGACCTCATCAACAATATGCTCTGTCCCTCCTCTGACTAAAATAGTGACAGACTTTGGATTCTTGCATCCTGTTACAAAAATTAATTCTTCGTCTCCTACTTTCTTTTCCTCAATAAGGCCTGCTTTGCCTAAGTCATTTGCATTCAAATCATCAAAATTAGTGACAATCCTAGCACTAGTAGCTCTTGAAATAGCTTCCATGTCGCTCTTTTTCACTCTTCTAGCAGCAAGAATTCCTTTTTTTGCAAGAAAGTGCTGTGCAATATCATCAATGCCCTTTTGGCAGAAAACAACACTTGCACCTGACTTAGCAACCTTGTCAACCAAAGCAAGAATCATCTTTTCTTCCTGCTCAATAAAAGCCTGCATCTGCATAGGATCTGTAATTGAAATCTTAGCATCAATCTCTGTGTCCTTAATTTCAATAGGAGAATCAAGCAAAGCAATCTTTGCATTGCTTACAACCTTAGGCATTCCAGGATGAACAACTTCCTTTTCTATCACAACACCGTCAATAAGATTAGTGTCTTCAACAGAACCGCCGACCTTTTTTTCTAATTTAATGTGGTCTGTGTCAAAAGAAATTTCAGAATCTTGTTTCTCAATAACTTTTTTTACTGCTTTTATCGCGATTTCACTTAGTTTTTCCTTAGCTGATTCAGCACCCTTGCCGTATATCGCAGTCATTGCAACTTTTTTTAGTATAGATTCTTCTTTTTCTGTCACAGCAACACCAATATTCTGAAGAATCTCCTGTGCCTTGACAGCAGCCTGCCTATAGCCCCTCACAATAACAGTAGGGTGAACATTCTGCTCAAGCAAGGTTTCTGCTTGTTTTAGCAATTCACCTGCAATAACAACTGCAGTGGTTGTTCCGTCGCCAATCTCAGCTTCCTGAGTCTTAGCAACCTCTACAATCATCTTGGCAGCAGGATGTTCAATCTGCATCTCTTCAAGAATTGTCACGCCGTCATTTGTGACAGTAATATCTCCCATGCCATCAACAAGCATCTTGTCCATGCCTTTAGGTCCTAAAGTGGTCCTTACTGTCTCTGCAACAAGCTTTGCAGCCATGATGTTATTTTTTTGCGCAGTCCTTCCACTAGACCTTTGAGTGCCTTCTGGCAGTATGAATATAGGTTGTACATCTTTAGACATTATAATCCCCCCAATTTACAAGAAAATCTGAGTGAGAGGTTATTTATAAAGCTTGCGAATTCTAATACTAGCATTCATCTTCTAGCAGTGCAATGTCATCAAGATATAAGTCATCCCTGCCTTCTTGCTCATGAGGCTGTGTTTCAAGCTTCATTCTGGCTTCTTTTACCCGGCGTTCTATTTTCTTATCCTCATAATCATACACGATAAAACGCTTAAAACCGCCTCTGCCCTTCAGTTTAAGAAGACCAACATATTTTTTACCATTTGCATCAACAGGGCGAGGCGTTTCTCCATCATACCTGAAAAGAAAAATAGAGTCTTTTTTTGGGTCCCTTGCTTCTTTAACTAACTTGTTGATTGTTTTTCTATAAAACTTTTTGCCTTCTACAGTAATAAACCTCTTTCCGATGCTTGCATCTTCCCTAACAGTTAATCTTAATTCAAAAGCAGCTGCGCTAGTATCATTTGCCAAAGAATCCTCTAATGGCTCTGCACGCTCATATGCCTTATGTCTTCCACTCACCATTTGTAATTACCCCCTGATTTTAAGAGGAAAAAGAAACAAGTATATAAAATTTATTAATTAAAAAAAAGAAATTTCATGATCCTCTTCATCACTTGCTTCATACACGCGGTCTTTAAGCCGGTTCTTAATTGCAAACAATTCTGGATCTTTTGAAATATGTTTGTGCACTTCTTCTGGCGTACATCCAAGCATATATGCAGACTCCACAGTTGCATGAAGCATTGCAGCATCTGCCTCTTCTGCTGTTTCTTCCCTGCGGTCTTGTGTAAAAATCCTTGTCAAATCAATCATTTTTGTCTTCCTCCACGAATATAATAATCCAGAGAAAAGAGCCGGCATTTATAAAAGTTGTGACCAAAAAGATTATAAAGGGGGTTTCATCCCTCAAAAACATGATAATCACAATATCAGGGGATTTGGGAAGCGGAAAGTCTGTTGTTGCAGATGCAGCTGCCAAGAAATACCATCTAAAGAGGTATTCTGCAGGAGATTTTGTGAGAGAGATGGCAAAAGAAAAGGGCATTAGTCTTTTAGAGCTGAATAAGATGGCTGAGAAAGACCCATCAATAGACAAAGAAATAGACGAAAGAACAAAAAAACTAGCAGAAAAAGAAGATAACTTTGTGATTGACTCAAGAATAGGATTTCATTTCATCCCAAAAGCAATCAAGGTGCATATGAAAGTAGACCCTGCAGAGGCAGCAAGAAGAATAATCAACAGGAAACAGGCAGGAGAAGAAGATGAGACAGAGCTAGAGAAGACAAAACAGCATGTCATAGAGAGGAAGAAAAGCGAGCAGGAAAGATATAAAAAATACTATGGAATAGATGTAGAAGACATGTCACAATATGACATTGTATTTGACACAACACACACAAAACACCAGGAAGGAATAGACGCAATCCTTGATTTAGTGGATAAATTTATTAAAGAACACAATATTCAATGAAAAAATGGCAGTTAAAAAAGACGATTTCATAGAAATCGAGTACACAGGCAGATTAAAAGAAGACAATGCAGTATTTGACACTACCATAGAACAGGTTGCAAAAGACAATGATGTCCACAACCCAAATGCAGAATACGGGCCTGTGATAATCTGCCTTGGAGAGGGACAGATAGTTCCTGGCCTAGACGAAGCACTGCAAGGAAAAGAACTAGGGAAGCAAACAGTAGAACTGCCACCTGAAAAAGCATTTGGCAAAAAAGACGCAAAACTAATCCAGATGGTTCCATTAATGAAATTCACACAGCACGAGATAAAACCATTTCCAGGACTTCAAATCAACATTGACAACATGCTGGGAACAGTAAAAACAGTATCCAGCGGAAGAGTGCTTGTTGATTTTAACCATCCCTTGTCTGGAAAAGACTTAATTTATGAAATCGAGATAAAAAGAGTTGTGACAGACAAAAAAGAACAAATAGATTCCTTATTGAAACTTCTGATAGGTGTTAAAGATGCAAAAATAGAAATTAAGGATAACAAGGCAAAAGTAGAGCTAAAAGCACAACTGCCTCCTCAAGTTGCAGAGCAATTAACAAAAAAAATAAAAGATTTGGTAAAAGTGGATGTGGAATTTGCAAAAGAAGGAGAGAAAAAAGAAGAACCAAAACCAGAGGCGCCCAAGGCAGAAGAAAAATCAGAACCAGAGGCACCAAAAGAAGATTCTTCTCCAGCACAATAAAGTATATATACTAGTTAGTTCTATTTCTGGAAAAAGGGTTTGGGAGAAAAAATGGATTTCATAAAACCAGTAAATTCTGATGAAGGTGCATACGCAGCACCACAACCGCAACAAACAATACAGCCTTCTGTGCCAAAAGCATCACAAGATGCAGAACTAGAAGAGCTTCTTGCACAGCAAAAGGCAAGCATAAAAGTATTTGGGGCAGGCGGAGGCGGAAATAATACAATTAATAGAATCACAGAAGTAGGAATACAGGGTGCAGCAACAATCGCAATAAACACAGATGCACAGGATTTACTGTACACTACAGCTGACAAGAAAATTCTAGTAGGAAGAGAGGTAACAAAAGGACTAGGAGCTGGCTCAGACCCGAAAATAGGAGAAGAAGCTGCGCGCGAAAGCGAACACGAGATAAAAAAATCACTAGAGCATGCAGACATGGTTTTTGTGACCTGCGGATTAGGCGGGGGTACAGGAACTGGCAGTGCTCCAATAATAGCTGAAATAGCAAAAAAAAGCGGTGCCTTGACAGTTGGAATAGTCACAATGCCTTTTACAATGGAGGGCAACAGAAGATATGATAATGCAGTCATTGGCTTAGAAAGACTAGAGCATGTTGTTGATACATTAATAGTAATCCCAAATGATAAATTACTGGAGCTTGCACCTGATTTACCACTGCACACTGCATTCAAGGTAGCAGACGAGATATTAACCAATGCAGTAAAAGGAATTGCAGAATTAGTTACTCGCGCTGGACTTGTTAACCTGGACTTTGCAGACATAAGGGCAGTCATGTCAAACGGAGGAGTAGCACTAATTGGAGTTGGTGAAAGTGACTCTGAAAACAGGGCAGTTGAGGCAGTAGAGAAAGCAATAAGCAATCCATTACTAGATGTTGACATAACAGGAGCATCAGGAGCACTCATAAACGTATGCGGCGGAAAAGACATGAAACTCAATGAAGCCAGGAAGGTAGTAGAGACAATATCACAAAAACTATCAGAAGACGCGCGGATAATTTGGGGAGCACAAATCTATGATGATTTAGGCGGAAATCTTCGGACTATGTTAATTGTGACTGGTGTTAAATCACCGCAAATATTCGGGCCAACAAGAAAAATGTCCACAGAGGCGAAGAAAGAAATAGAGGAAGAATTAGGCATTGAGTTTGTTGATTAGTTAACTTTTTATACTATTCCTTATTTTTTCTAGACAATATGGAAGAACACAAAGAAGAACAACCAGAGATGCAGGAAGAAGTCAATAAAATAGAGGAATCTGCGAAAAAAGAAGAGTCTCCAACAGGCGGAGAACTGCCAAAGAAACTTGAACAACAGCCTACACAGATGTTCATAGCAAAGAAAAGAGACGAAGCAAAACATCAAGAAGAGAAAAAAATAGGATGGAAACAGAAATTCAAGGATTTCTTAAGAGAGTGCAGAAGAGTATTGAAAATCACAAAAAAGCCAGACTCATTTGAATTCAAGACAATAGTCAAGATATCAGGACTAGGAATAATAGTCATAGGATTAATAGGGTTTGCGATACACTTTATCAAGGAATTACTATTATAAACCGCAACTTTTTTAAATACATAAGTAATTTTACTCAATAAAATATTCTTTTCAGATGTAAAAGAGGTAGGGTAACCTAAAATGTCAGAAGAACAAAAAAACGAACCAAAATCACACATATTCGCGTTAAGAACAACTGCGAATCGAGAAGACCAGGTCCTGGACTTTGTGAGTGCAAATGTCCAGAAAAAAGGACTAGAAGTCTTTGCAGTTGTCAGGCCGCACGGCATGCGAGGATACGTCTTTGTAGAGGCAAAAGACAGGATACACGCAGAACAAGCAGCATTCAATGTGCCATATGCAAGAGGCATACTTCCCAAAGAAGTAGAATACAAAGAAATAGAGCACATGCTTGAGCAGGTAAGAAGAGATGTAAACATCCAGAAAAATGACATTGTAGAGATAATCTCAGGACCATTCAAGAGAGAGCAGGCAAAAATCACAAGAATAGACAAAGCAAAAGAAGAAGTCGTGGTTGAACTGCTAGAGGCAGCAGTACCAATCCCAATAACAGTAAAAATGGACGCAGTAAAAGTAATAAGAAGAGACACAGAAGAAACGCCTGCAGAAGACAAGGAAGAGGAAGCGCAAACCTTATAAATCATCATTAAACAAGACAATAAAATGGCAGACCAAGTAATAGAAGCATTGATTGAAGGCGGAAAAGCAACAGCAGCACCGCCATTAGGACCTGCACTAGGACCTGCAGGAGTGAACATAGGACAGGTAGTCGCTGAAATAAACAAGAAAACAGCAGACTTCAAAGGAATGAAAGTGCCTGTCAAAGTCACTGTAAAAGACGACAAGTCATTCACTATTGCTGTCGGTACGCCGCCTGTTTCTGCACTAGTCAAAAAAGAGGCAGGAGTAGAGAAATGCGCCTCTAATCCTTTAACAGACAAGGTTGCAGACATAAAGATAGAACAGGTAATCAAGATTGCAAAAATGAAACAAGATGCCCTGCTTGGAAAAGACATGATATCAAAAGTAAAAGAAATAATCGGCTCATGCGACAGCATGGGAATCATGGTAGAAGGCAAGCAGGCAAGAGAAGTAATAGCAGACATCAACAAAGGAGAATTTGTAGAGAAAATCAAGGCAGGAAAAACAGAGCTGTCTGCAGAAGAACTCAAGAAACTAGAAACAGAGAAAAAGAAACTGCAGGAAGACCTTGAGAAGAGAAGAAAAGAATACGAAACAAAAGCAAAAGACATAATCTCAAAGATGGAAGGAAAGCCAAGAGGAGAAATAAAGACCAAATTACTAGAGGCAGGAGTTCCATCAGCATTAATAGAAGAACTGCTCCCAGCAGAAACAAAAGAAGGCGCAAAGCCTGCAGCAGGCGGTGCAAAACCAGCAGCAGGCGGAAAAGCACCAGCAAAAAAATAAAGGTGTGCATTAATGGAAAAAGGGCAAGCAGCAATAGAATTTCTACTAACTTATGGCTGGGTAATACTTGTATTCATAGTTGCAATAGGGGCACTGCTTTATTTTGGGTTCCTGAGCCCAGAAACATTTGGGCAAGAGCAGTGTGAGATAGTATCTGGGCTTGACTGCAAAGATGTAAGAGCAACAGGAACAGAGCTGACATTAGTCATTGAAAACAACCTAGGGCAGGATGTTTTCATACAGAAAATAAATGATCCAAAAGGAAAATGCTCTCTGGAGGAAGGAAAAGAGATAAAGAACAGTGAAGAAGCAACAATCGTGATTTCTGGCTGCAAGTACGGCTCTAAAGGCGAAAGACTGAAAACAGAACTAGACTTTGAATACCAAAGCTCAACAGGACTAGACCACTCAGAAAAAGCAGGAATAGTGACCTATATTGAATAATTCTTAAGTCGAAAGATATTTATACTATAAAGCTAAATTTTATATAAATGAGTTTAAAAACAGTGGTGATAGGAACACTAGGACTAGGCATACTAGTGACTGCCCTAGCAATACTGCTTAGCTTTGCATCAGGAGAGAGCCACACACCAGAACTAATACCAACAATAGTCAAGCTGTATCAAGACAAAGACAATTCTGTAGAAAAAGCAAAAGACATAACAAAAATAGATGAAATCGTGACAGACATGGATGACACTGCAGTATCAGATGCCTGGTACTCAATGCTGGAGTGTTTAAAGAGCTCTTGTGTCCCAGATGACTACTTTAATTTCATCATGATTGTCATAAACGAGAAAAGCCATGAGATAAAATACAGCAATTTACTTACAAATATACTTATAACACAAAGATACTGGGGAACAGAAAACATAGTAGAGTTTTCAAAAGCACTGACAGCAGCAAACACAGACATTGAAGAACTCCATGACAAAACAATATCCTCAAAATGGCAGGAAGTTGTTGACTGCAACGGAGTCTGCCCTGAAAAAAATGACCTATTCTTCCAGATGATAGGTCTATTAGCATAATGAAAAGAATAATTGAACAAGCTGACAAGGCAAGAATAAGATTTGTCAAAGTAGAGTTTGCTGTCTTGATGATATGCCTTGTTCTTTTGGCATTAGTTTTCTCAAGACCAGAAATAGTAGGATATGCAAGCACAAATGTGCACAGCCAGGACCTGAACTTGGTTATTGAGAACAGCCAGAGATTTTATTTACGATCTTTAGTGCCTGAACCAGTACACCTGACTTCCTTAACAATAAGCGGTGAGGTACTGGGAGAAGGAACAGTGACAATATACCTTGATAATGAACGCGGGATAAGGAACTTGGTGTATAAAAATGTCAAGAGAAAAGACAGCACGCACAACAGAATAACAGGAACATCAATAATAGGAGGAAGCGTTACTGGAAATTCAATACAAACACAAGACGACAGTCCTGTTTTAGATCTTTTAGAAGGGCCTGTGCTTTCTGGATACGAGTTTTTGCACCCTGCATACAGGGCAGTTCAAGGCGAATTCCATCATGCCTGCGTAGAATCTTGCCTTTTACAAGCAAGAACATTTGAAGGAAACAGGTTTATTATAGATTTCTTCATAGAGCCAGGAACAAAACTACGGATAAAAGAGATAGTGTATACCACACTAGAAGATCTTTAGGTTAATTTTTTAAAGCAAACTACTATTTCTTAATGTTATGAGCATGATTGATGAGCTAATACAAGTATTGAAGCAGAAGAAACTATCCAGAGAGAAGCTTTCTAAACTCAAGAACCAGCTTTGCAAGAAATACGGCGTTAGACAGCCTCCAACAGACATAGAGATATTATTACATGCCAGTCCTTCAGATATTCAAAAGATGAATCTCGTTGTAAAACCAATGAGAACACAATCAGGAGTTGCAGTAGTAGCAGTTATGAGCTATCCATTTGCCTGCAAGCATGGGAGATGTCTTTATTGCCCTGGAGGACCTTCAAGTTTTTTTGGAGATGTTCCACAGAGCTACACTGGAAAAGAACCAGCAACAATGCGTGCTATAAGAAATAAATATGATGCATATTTACAGGTTTTTAATCGGTTAGAGCAGTACATTGCCTTAGGACACATGCCTGACAAGATTGAGTTGATAGTTATGGGAGGGACTTTTCCCAGTTTTGATTTACAATATCAAGAAGAGTTTATTACTTATTCTCTTAAGGCAATGAATGACTTTGGAGCAGAGTTTTTTTCTGACGGTAAATTAGACTTTTTGAAGTATAAAAAATTCTTTGAGATGCCAGGAGACATGCGAGATGATGAAAGAGTAAAACGAATTCAATCACGAATGATGAAATTAAAAGGGGAATCAACACTTGCTAAAGAACAGAAAAGAAACGAGAATTCTAAGATAAGATGCGTTGCAATGTGTTTGGAGACAAGACCTGACTATTGCTTTGAGAAAGAGATTGATGAAATGCTAAAACTAGGAGGAACAAGAGTTGAATTAGGAGTGCAGACTGTATATGAAGATGTTATGCGCAAGATAAAAAGAGGGCATACAGTAAAAGACGCTGTAAAAGCCACGCAATTAATGAAAGACTCTTTTTTAAAAGTAGGATATCACGTGATGCCAGGATTAATAGGAAGTAATGCCAAAAAAGATGTAGAGATGTTTAAAGAACTGTTTTCAAACTCTTCTTTTAAACCAGATGCCCTGAAAATATATCCATGCATGGTCATAGAAGGAACAGAACTTTATGATTTATGGAAAGCTAAGAAGTATAAACCCCTGACAACTTCAGTTGCAGCAAAAATAATTGCTCAGGTTAAGAAGTTTATTCCTGTTTATTGCCGGGTGATGAGAGTACAGAGAGACATTCCAACAACAATGATATCAGCAGGAGTAGACAGAACAAATTTAAGGCAGTATGTTACTAAGATATTGAAAGACAAGAAAGTAAAGTGCAAGTGTATACGGTGTCGTGAACCGAAAGGTCGTAAGATTGATTTTTCAAAAGTTGAGATTAAAAGACTTGATTATTCTGCAAGTGGCGGTAAAGAAGTGTTTCTTTCTGCAGAAGTTGGAGATGTTTTATTAGGGTTTTGTAGGTTGAGGATTCCATTTAAACCTTTTAGGCCAGAAATTACTAAGAAAAGTGCAGGTATAAGAGAGTTGCATGTCTATGGAACTGCTGTTCCAATAGGTGAAAAAGGAATGGCTGTGCAGCACAAAGGCCTAGGTAAAAGATTGATGCTTGAAGCAGAGAAAATCGCTAAAAAAGAGTTTAAATGTGACAAGATGCTTGTTATATCCGGTATTGGGGTTAGAGAGTATTACAAAAAATTAGGATATAAGAAAGATGGAGTTTATGTAAGCAAGAAACTATGAAACTGAAAAAAATCCCCGGAACAGAAGACATTGAATTCAAGCCAAAATTTATAGAAAGGTACTCTAAACTGACGGATTGGGAAGAATTCAAGAAATATTCACTATGTTTCTTACGAAAGTCTATACGCGTGAATACACTCAAGAAATCTGTGGCAGAGGTTAAAAAAAGATTGAGCTCTAATTGGGAGATTGAAGAAATACCTTGGTGCAAAGAAGGACTGTTTGTTGAACACAAAGAAGGACGATTAGATGTAGGCAATACTGTAGAACATGCACTTGGATATTACTATGTGCAAGAGGCTGCATCAATGATACCTCCCGTAGTTTTAGATCCAAAACCAGGGGAGATTGTACTGGATGTTTGTGCTGCTCCTGGGAGTAAAAGTTCGCAGATGGCTCAATATATGCAAAATAAAGGGATCTTGATTGCAAATGATGTAGTAGGACAGAGACTGGCTGCGCTTGGTATAAATTTGCAACGATGTGGGGTTAGTAATACAGTTGTAACGCAAATGAAAGGGGAAAGGATTAAAGGGTATTCTTTTGATAAGGTTCTTTTAGATGCGCCCTGCTCTGGAACAGGAACAATACGGAAAAGCATCAAGACAATAAAATGGTGGAATCCAAAAACAGTTGTCAGCATAGCAGGAATGCAGAAGAAATTAATACTAAATTCATTTGATTTGCTTAAGAAAGGCGGAGTCATGGTTTATTCAACTTGTTCTTTAGAGCCTGAGGAGAACGAAGGAGTGGTTGATTATTTATTGCGTAATAGAGAAGATGCAGAATTGATGGATATTAAATTAGATATTAAAAGAGGAACTCCTGTATTAGGGTTTGAGAAAGCAAAGTATGATCCTAGTATTAAGAAATGTTTAAGATTATGGCCTCAAGATAATGACACAGAAGGGTTTTTTGTCGCCAAGATAAAAAAACTATACAACAGAAATGCTAAATAATCATATTAATTTGTTAGCATTTCTGAGCATAGCAACTGTATTTTCTTATTTGAAACTTAATTGTAGTTGCTATAGATTCGCTACGAACAAATCTGCTCACAAATTTCTAATTTGGGACAGATTTTTCGTAGCAAAAATAAAGAAAAAATAAATTTTATGTCCAGCTGTCATCTGTCCATAAGTCTATCCATTCGTTCCAGCTTCCATCAAATCCATACCAAAGGCTGTTAATAGTCTGTCCCATTTGTGGTGCTGGTTGCATTGGAACAGTTGTACACATTTTAATAGTATAAACCTGCCCATCTGGTCTAGTAAGCAGGCCTTCTCTGCAAATTTCGAGTTGTTGTTGTGTAGGTTCACCAACTTTTTCACCATACGATGGCGCTGGCGCGCTAATTATTTCCATTCTTTCTTCACCAAGCATCATTGGCTCTTCTGGATAGTAGGGCTGTGCAGCGTAGTCTGTTGGTGGATAATATGCTGTTTGCTGTTCTAATGCACGGGGATCATATTTTGGCAGCCTAAATGCTTCTCCAGCCTGCGGCTGCTGCTGGCATCCTACTGCAAATAACGCTATGCAAGCAAGAATAAGAGTTAATATTATTGCTTTTCTCATTATATCACCTTTTTTGTTTGAGTGTAAATTAAGTAGAAATCAGACTGTTTGGTATATAAATTTTGCTGAAATTTTTATAAAAAATAAAGAAGAAATAAAAAAGATTTATTACCATGTCCACCAACTTTGGCGTTTAAGCGCTTCTACTGTTTCATCGTCCATTTCTCCAACACCCAGTTCAACGCCGGAGACGGGTTTTTTTTGTGATGGGAGTGCTGAACAAACAGTCATTAATCCTGCGTTTTTATCCCTTGTAAAACTCTTTGTTCTGCATAGAAATAAATTGTCTGGACCTTTTTGTAACGCATCAAAAAATGCTTTGTAATCAGCACACTTAATTGGATCAGTAATACAAATATTTGTTAACTCTGCTATCCAATTACTTTTTTCCAAGTCTGTATGTGTAGTAGGTGCGGCTATTGTGCTACTACCATATGTTGGTCGTGTATCCGCAGGTGCTGGATAAGAAGGCATATAGCCAAGTTCTCTACTTCTATATTCTTGATATTGTTGTGGAATCAGATTTTCTGCATACCCAGAATCAGGTATGTTTGCGATATCATCTGGAGTCCTTTGTTCACTAAAGTCTTCTACAGGAGGAAATATTATTTTCTGTCGGCTTTCAAGCTCCAATACGTCTGCAGCATCTTGCATATCCATTATTTCTTTAGGAGTCAAATAAATAAGACCATCTGATCGGGGCCTCTTATTAAGTGGCGGATGCATAAATGTGTTTAGGTCATCAAATGAGTAAGGCAAGCTCACCAAAGTTTGAGAATTAGCTGGCAATTGACCATTTCTTGCCATATTAGCTGCATCTGCTAAAGGCATTGCTCCTTGCCCAGCAATTGCTCTTCCTCCAGACTGGCATCCTACTGCAAATAAAGCAAGGACTGCCAGAACAAGAATTATAGGTATTGCTTTTTTCATTATATCACCTTCTTTTGTTAAACGTAAATTAAGTAGAAATCAGACTATTTAGTATATAAATTTTATGGAAAATTAAAAATCTTTTGGATTTCTAAATTCACAGAATCAAGATTCTGAAAAAAAAGAAAGAAATAAAAAAGATTATTGAGATATCAGCTGTTTAAGGCTGGCTATCAGCTTTTCATAATCTGTTATCTCTTCTTTTAAGGTGTTAATTTCTCTCTGGATGTCGGTGCATTTTGCTCCTGTGTCTGTTACGCAGCGTTCCTGAATAGTTTTAATTTTTTCATCACATTCGCGCTGTATGTCCTTTATTTTGCTCTTTATTTCATCTATTTCTTTTTTGTAGTCTGCACAAGGGCCAGCTTTTTCTGTTGCAGTCAAGCAGAATTCTGCTCGGTCATCCTTTGCACGCATCAATGTCAATTCAACTAAGCCATCTTTAGAAGTAACAGAGTCACTTGCTTTAATTAAGTCTGTCGCTTCACCATTAAAGATGAATTTTGCTGCGTTAGAAGTACTGAAAATCAATTCAACATAGTATTCCTTATTCAATTCTTTTATTAAAAAGTCCTCTCCTTCTCTAATATCCAATCTTGCTTCAGTACCTTTGCAACTGAATTCCTCAGGTTCTTCAGGCACTTCAATAGTAGGAGGAGAAGGCGCTAGTGTTGTAGGCACATAACCCAACAAGTAAGAATTAACATTCCTTCCCAGCCTTTCACTTGGGCAATTTGGATTTAAAGAAGCCCAGCAGTCCCAAACATTCCTATCAAATTCATCAGCCCTGCAGCGATAAAATGCAGAGGTTCCAGCAGCTTTATTTGCATAAATATTACCTACTTCACGAATGAACTCACCGCCAAGATCACAACTTTTGCCTCTTACAAGATACTTATCACCATAGCGTCTCCTGCTTTTAATATTACCCCAGATATCTCTGACTTTTTCTTCATAAATCCGCTGGCATTCTGAAATCAATATGCTTCCAGGGAACGGCGTTGTGGATACAAGAGCGATATTCTTAGCATGCAATGTTTGGCCATTGCAATTAATATCTGTGGTATAAAAATAATCATACTTACCAGAACCTGGCTGTTCATAACACTGATGCAAAGGAACCCAATTTGGTTCTTGAGTGCCAGCAATAGCCTGTCCAGGTCCTACTGTTGGCTTACAGCTCACTACAAACAAAGCTAAAACAGCCAGAGCGATTAAAGTTAGGATTGTTTTTCTCATTTTTTATCACCTTTTAAGCAGCTTTTCTATCTCCGCTGTCAGTTCTTTGTAGCTTTCAAGCTGTTTCCTTAATGTATCTCTTTCCAAGATTAAGTTATCACAAGAATCTCCTTCAGCTTGCTTTTCCCTGCACTCTTCTTCAGCATCTCTTATCTTTTCTTCACACTCTTTTTTCACGTTTTCAAGTTTTACCTTAAGATTTTCTAAATCACTAATGTAGCTCTGGCAAGAAGGCACACTAGGCGTTTCTAAAGGCGTTTCTAAAACAGGCGCTTCAAGATTTTTCTTTAGGTCATCTCTTTTCTTTTCTAATTCTCTCAACGTATCACGCAGTCTTTCATTTTCTCTCAGTAAGTCATCACATTTTTCAGGTGTTGGTTGTGTTGGAGCAGCAGCAGGTGTTTGCGGCTCAGGAACGGCAACTCTCTTGCAAGCGCCATCTTCACAAACCGTGCCTGCAGCACATGTTGTCTTTATTTCCTTAACACCACTTGGAGGAGACTGCGAATCACAAGCATATTGTATAAGTAAAGTATCTCCTTCACACTTGTCAGCATACTCTTTATCATTCACAAGGCTCTTTACACTGCCTTTGACAGCAGGGTCATTTGATGGATCATTGTCTTTACAGAAAGGAAGAAGCCACCAAGAGGCCTCTAGTGTTGTTCCATCAGGACGGGGGTCGTCAGCAACAAAATGTTCGCCATTTGAGTTAAATGTATACCTGCCAACCTTTACAGCATCTGGGATGTTCATAGGTCGTTGCCTGTATGCGTAGCCCAACTCATACTGCGGATTAGTTCCAGGATCACAAGTGCTTTCTGCAATCAAGTGATCATCACCAGCAATACAGTCAAGTAATTTAACAGTATCTCCTTGGTCAGTCTTATGCGTTCTTCCAAGAATTCTTTGAGTAATTCCTTGTGGACAGGAATCAACACCTGTATAATGATCATAAATAAGTCTGCCTCCCACATCTCTTCTGCAGCCAAACAAGTTATAGAATCCAGGCTCTACTGGAGGCGGAGAAATCTCTTTTTTTGGTTCAGGAGTTGGTGGTGTTGCTGCAGGAGATTCTGCAGGCAATGTTGCAGGCAGCATCCATAAGCCAGAATAACGAGGAACTGGAACTAGAGACTGAAACTTTTTCTCAGTAAAAAACCAGCCTATTCTTGACCATATTCCAGGAGCAGGACAAGAAGGCAATGAAGTTCCTAAAATTCCTGATTTAGTAACAGTAGTCTGATCAGCTGCAAGACACTCATATATCTGATCCATATTTGGGAACGGCGCTCTGTCAGCAATAATCCTGTGCCCAACTATACGTGGAGTAGTTCCTGGTTTTAGATTACGGCACCTACTTTCATCAAGATGATAAACACCGCCGCAATCAACTAAAGGATGTGGATAAACACAGGTGCCTTCATAACACATAAGCCCTGAAGCACACTGTCCTGCAATACACATTGAACCTGATTGATAATTCTGTCCAGCAACTGCTCCGCCTGTAATAACAGCACCTCCTGTTAATTCTTGTGTTGCCTTAAGTTTTTCCTCAAGCATACGGATTTCTTTCTTAATTTCCTCAATGTCACCTTTAAGCATTGTATTGTCCTTTCTAGCTTGATCACAGGTGGATGGTGTTGGTTCAGACACTATTGGCGCAGGCACAGTAATTTTAGGCCATTTATCTGTAATCATAACATAACCAAGCAAGCCTTTGTCTGTACACCAGTCATTACGTGATTCATCATAGCAACCGTACCTGCTCACATCGTGGTTAAAAACAGGAATTCCTCTAGAACGAGGATCATCCGGAGCCCAGTGGCACCTCCTTAAAGGTCTTGTAAGCAATTGGTTGTTTATTATTACAGGGTTCACAAATAATTTTGGGCCTTGGCCGGCATATTCGTCACCTGCATCACAAGAGCCCGCCGTTATGTAGTTGTCATAGTATGTGGTGCCTCCAGTTCTGACACCTCTTCTACAGATATTGGTATCTCTTATTCCAGGACCAGAATTCTTTGCTGCATAACCTATGAACTCTGAGGCGGATCTTCCACAGTCTGGGTTATTTGGCTGAGGCATGCTGTTAACTATATCATGGTGTGAATGCTGGCATTCATACCAAGGAACCAACTCAGGATAAGGCTGTGTAGGTGCTGGCGGAGGAGTTAGTTGAGGCAGCTGGGCCCAGTATCCTACTGAACCTGCGTTCCTTCCTGTGTTACACTTATTGACAGCAGCTCCATGATCCCATTGCCCACTGCTTATACTGTCTGGATATTTCCAGCAACTTACAACTTCTGGCCAGCCAGAATTTGGATTTGTGAATGCGTACCCTGCATTTGCTTTTTCTCTTACTATTACGCCGCCTGAGCTTGGCGGGCAATTATTCAATGCAAGAAACTCATCAGGAAAATCTTTGTCTCTGTGCTCTGTAATTCTTTCACAGATCTTTACCATAGCCATGTTTGTTGTCACTTTTCTATCTGCCAAATATCCTAAAAAATCAGAATCATCGTATTCTTTTTGCCTGCCATTTTCTCGAGGATTAGTACTGAATATAGTATCTTTCTGCGTGATTGTCTGGGCAGAAGGAAACTGCTGAACAGTTTCTTTATGCTCAACATAATGCATGTAAATAGGCTTCCAACTTGCCTGCACCCCTGCAATAGCTTGTCCAGGACCTATCTCTGGAGCTTTACAGCTGATTGCCAATAATGCTAAACATATTAGAACAGATATTAATGCAAATTTTCTCACTCTTATCACCTTTTTTTGTTTTACAAAA
>Ga0180431_10000072_pt1 | contig 132985 bp, 98 predicted proteins | sample SS_ome_11_FD_132459 | JGI IMG/M metagenome (GOLD analysis project Ga0180431, IMG submission 132459) | Hypersaline lake sediment archaeal communities from the Salton Sea, California, USA - SS_1_MS_1 metaG | ecosystem: Environmental > Aquatic > Non-marine Saline and Alkaline > Hypersaline >...
ATTCCGTCGGCGCTCTTGCTTCGTTTGGGGCGCCCCAGATGGATCGTCTTTGCTTCATCAACCCCGCCCCCTCCGCTTGCCCTGCCGCTCCCTTTATATCCGCGTGTTCTGCTTCGAACACCCACGGTGTCGGTTCTTCACTTCTCGTTGTCCGCTGGTCATTAGCCATCTCTGATTTGCTTCCCTTCTCATTCTGCTGTACAATCCGGTCAGTATCGCGAGAGGAGATTTCTCTATGCCTAAAGCAATCCGCATCCAAGACATCGCCCAGCACGTCGGGGAAGCGGTCACGATCCAGGGGTGGCTCTTCAATCGCACTGACAAGGGGAAGCTCCAGTTCCTCCAGGTGCGAGACGGCACCGGTTTCGTGCAGTGTGTCGTGTTCAAGAAAGAGGTCAGCCCGGAGACCTTTGAGGCGGCCCGACAACTGGGCCAGGAGTCATCCTTCGTCGTCCATGGCACGGTGCGCCAGGATGAGCGCGCCCCGGGCGTGCCCGGTGGCTACGAGATCGGCGTGACGGACCTGGAGGTGCTCCAGGTCGCGCAGGATTATCCGATCCAGCCCAAGGAGCACGGGGTGGAGTTCCTGATGGACAACCGCCACCTGTGGATTCGCTCGCAGCGGCAGTGGGCTGTCTTGCGCGTGAGGGCCACCGTCATCCGCGCTATCCGGGATTGGTTGGACGATCACGGCTTCGTCAACATGGACACGCCTATCCTGACCCCGGCTGCCTGCGAGGGTACGAGCACGCTCTTCGAGACCGACTATTTCGGCGAGCCGGCGTTTCTGGCCCAGTCGGGCCAACTCTACAACGAGGCGGACATTTACGCCTTTGGCCGGGTTTACTGCTTTGGCCCCACCTTTCGCGCCGAGAAGTCGAAGACGCGCCGCCACCTGACGGAGTTCTGGATGGTCGAGCCGGAGGCGGCGTTCTGCGACATGGACCAGTTGATGGAGATTGAGGAGCAGTTCGTCTCGTACATCGTGCAGACGTGCCTGCGCGAGCGGGCGGAGGAATTGGCGCTCTTGGAACGGGACACGTCCCACCTGGAGAAAGTGCTACCTCCTTTTCCCCGGATTTCCTACGACGAGGCGCTGGACATAGTGAGGGAGATCCGGGAGGAGACGGACGACGAGGAAGTGAAGGGGCTTCTGGACATCGAGTGGGGGGATGATTTCGGATCGCCTCACGAGACGGAGCTGACCAAGCGCTTCGACAGGCCGGTCATCGTCTACGGCTATCCGACGCAGGCCAAGGCCTTCTACATGGAGCCGTGGCCCGGTCGCCCCGAGGTCTCCAAGAGCACCGACGTGCTAGCGCCGGAGGGATACGGGGAGATCATCGGTGGGTCGGAGCGTATCTCTGACCCGGACCTGTTGCTTCGGCGGCTCCAGGAGTGGAACCTGCCTCGCGAGGCGTTCGAGTGGTACATCGACCTCCGCAAGTACGGTTCGACGCCCCACTCCGGTTTCGGATTGGGCGTCGAGCGCACGGTCACCTGGATCTGCGGTATTGACCATCTGCGGGAGACCATCGCCTTCCCGCGCATGCTGAAGCGCGTGTATCCGTAGCAGTTAGGCTTAGGCTCAGGAGAGAGGATGCGCACGAACAAAGATCGGCAGCGGATTCGCAAGCGGGCCCGAAAACGGCGGCTGCGCAAACTGCGGGAAGAGTTGGAGAACACAACTGATCCCGCCGAGCGCCAGCGCTTGATTGACAAGATGCGCCGGGTCAGCCGCACCGCACCCGTGCCAGAGAAGTAGCAGCCGCGTCGTGTGCGACGTCGCCACGCCCTCGCTGTGGCCTCACCATGTTGGGATGCATGAGGAGGTGCCCAGCGCCTGTGGGTATTGCCAGCTGGGCCGTGTCGTAGTATAATAGTGTTGCACGTTACAACAGAAGCAGCATTTTCAGGGGAGCTTGGGGAGCCAGGCTGAGAGGGTGCCCCCGGTCGCACGGGTCTCTGACCCGCGGTCGCCGGCACCGACCCTTGGAACCTGATCTGGGTAATGCCAGCGGAGGGACAATGCAATCGTGGATGTGGAAGAGCCGCCCCGCTGGTCGGGGCGGCTCTTTGCGTTATTGTCAAGTCGTATCTGCAGGAGGTGTCTGTGCGCGTGATCATATTCGCTAACGGTGAGTTCACCGATCCACAGGGCGCGCGGGAGCTGCTACGACCTGACGACCACGTCATCGCCGCCGACGGCGGAACTCGCCACGCCCTGGCGGCCGGCGCAGTACCCGACGTGATCATCGGCGACCTCGACTCGCTCTCTCCGGACGAGCGTGCCCGTGCGGAAGCGGCAGGCTCGCGCGTCATCCAATTCTCGCCCCGCAAGGACGAGACGGACCTGGAACTGGCGCTACGCCACGCGGCACGTGAGGGGGCCACGGAGATCGTGATCCTCGCGGCGCTGGGAGGGCGGCTGGACCAGACGATCGCCAACCTGCTGTTGCTGGCCTTGCCGGAGTTGGGCAGGCTCGACGTGCGGGTCGTCGATGGGGCGCAGACGGCCTTCCTGATTCGCGGCGAAGGCCCAGGGCCGGATGCCCTGGCGCCTGCGTCCCCGATAAATCGGGGCGTCCGCGGACGGATGGCAGACGATCCGGGACGTGGTGGTGTGTCGATTGCGGGACTGCCCGGCGACACGCTGTCCCTCATACCCCTGGGGGGCGACGCGGTGGGCGTCACGGCCGAGGGGGTGGAATGGCCGCTGCACGAGGACACGCTGCGCTTCGGCCTGGCGCGGGGGGTCAGCAACGTGTTTAGGGCCGAGCAGGCCCACGTGCGAGTGCGGGAGGGGGTGCTGCTGTGCGTGGTGACGCGTGAGGGTGCGTAGGTGGAAGAGGCAGGTTGGAGGTTGGAGGTTGGAGGTTAGAGGTTGGAGGTTAGAGGTTGGAGAATAGAGGGTGGAGGATGGAGGAGGGAGGGGGAGAGGGCGCGGGGGGCGAGGGGCAGGGGGCGGGCGGCAAGGGGCAGGAAGAGGGAGTGATTGCCAGTTTGAGGGAGGTGCAAAGTGAGAGGTATGATTGTGTTGGTTCTGATCGTGTTGTTGGTAGCGCTGGCGGCGTGCGGGCCTGGGGCGACGCCGGCTCCTGCGACCGAGGCCCCGGCACCTACCGCGCCACCCCAGGCGCGCAAGGTGCGGGTGATGACCCACGACAGCTTTGACATCGGCGAGGAGACGCTGGCCGCGTTCGAGGCGCAATACGACGCGGAGGTCGAGGTGCTGCAGGCGGGCGACGCGGGCGTGGTGCTCAACCAGGCCATCCTCAGCGCCGACAATCCCCTGGCGGATGTGCTCTACGGCGTGGACAACACGCTGCTCAGCCGGGCATTGGACGCCGATATCCTGGAGCCCTACGCGTCCCCGCTCCTGGACGAGATTCCCGACTCGCTGGAGCTCGACGCGCTACATCGGGCCCTGCCGGTGGACTACGGCGACGTGTGCCTGAACTACGACAAGGGCTGGTTCGCCGACCAGGGCCTGGCGCCGCCGGCTAACCTGGAGGACCTGGTGAAGGCCGATTACCGAGGGCTGACGGTGGTGGAGAACCCGGCCACGTCGTCGCCGGGGCTGGCCTTCCTCCTGGCGACGGTGGGCCACTTCGGCGAGTCGGGTGACTATGCCTACCTGGACTACTGGGCCGACCTGCGCGAAAACGACGCGCTCGTGGTCGAGGGGTGGGAGGACGCCTACTGGGGGCAGTTCACGTACGGCTCCGGCGGGGAGGGCGACCGTCCCATCGTCGTCAGCTACGCCAGCAGCCCGCCGGTGGAGGTGCACTTCGCCGAGGAGCCCTTCGAGGAGGCTCCCACGGCGGCCGTCGTGGGCGACGGCAGTTGCTTCCGCCAGATCGAGTTCGCCGGCGTGCTCAAGGGCGCGCAGGATCCCGAGCTGGCGCAGGCGTGGGTGGACTTCATGCTGGGCCTGACCTTCCAGGAGGACATCCCGCTGCACATGTTCATGTTCCCCGCTAACGAGAACGCGGCCCTGCCTGACGTGTTCGCCAACTTCGCCGCCATCCCGGAGCGCCCGGCCGAGGTGGACTACGCGGCCATCGAGGCCAACCGGGAGGCGTGGGTCCAGGCGTGGACTGAGGTGGTGTTGCGCTGAGGGGGTGGGGAGACAAGGGGATGGGGAGACAAGGGGACAAGGGGATGGGGGGACAAGGGGACACGGAGACAAGGGGACAGGGGGACGGAGGGGGCGTCAAACGTCGGGCGTCAGGCGTCGAGCGTCAAACGTCGGGCGTTGAGCGGCAAGTGTCGAGCGTCAGGCGTCAGGCGTCAAACGTCGAACGTCAAACGTCAGGCGTCAGGCGTCAGGCGTCAAACGTCGAGCGGCAAGCGTCGGGCGTCAGGCGTCGAGCGTCAAACGTCGGACGTCCTGCGTCTCGCCTCCGGCGTCTTGCATCTTGCGTCTTGCCTCTTGTATCTTGTGTCTTGCCTCTTGTTTTCCTGCTGTTGTTCTACTTCTATCCTTTGGGCTCGATTCTGGCGCTGTCGTTTGCCCCGGAGGGACAGCCCAGCCTGGCGGCGGTGGGTGAGCTCCTGCGCACGCCCTACTACCTGCGCACGCTGTGGTTCACCACCTGGCAGGCGGGGCTTTCGACGCTGCTGACGGTGGGGCTGGCGCTGCCCGGGGCCTACGTGTTCGCGCGATACGATTTCCCCGGCAAGTCGCTGGTCCAGGCGCTGACGACCGTGCCCTTCGTGCTGCCCACCATGGTCGTGGCGCTGGCTTTCACCGCGCTGCTGGGCCCTCGGGGCCTGGTCAACGCGGCGCTGATGGGCGCGCTGGGGCTCGACCGCCCGCCGCTGGACCTCCAGTACCGGCTAGCGATCATCCTCCTGGCCCACGTGTTCTACAACTACGCGCTGGTGCTGCGGGTCGTGGGCACCTACTGGGCCAATCTCGACCCCCGGCTGGAGGAGGCCGCCCGCGTGCTGGGGGCCGGCCGATGGTGGGCGTTCCGCGAGGTGACGTGGCCGCGGCTGGTCCCGGCCATCGGCGCGGCGGCACTGTTGGTATTCATCTTCTGCTTCACGAGCTTCGGCGTGGTCCTGGTCCTCGGCGGGCCGCGCTTCGCCACGCTGGAGGTGGAGATCTACCGCCAGACGGTGCATTACCTCAACCTGCCGCTGGCGGCGGCTCTGTCCGTCGTCCAGATCCTGTTCACGCTGGCGCTGATGGGGGTCTACACGCGGCTGCAGGCGCGCGTGGCGCGCCCGGTGGAACTGCGCTCGCGGCGAGCCACCCAGCACCGGGCGCACACGTGGCGCGCGCGGTTGGTGGTCGGGGCCAACGTGGGACTGATGCTGGCGCTGCTGGTCGCGCCGCTGGTCGCGTTGCTGGCGCGTTCGGTGACGCTCTCCGGCGCGGGCGGGGTGTCGTTGGCCTCGTACGTCCAACTGTTCGAGAACCCCCGGGGCTCGGCCTTCTACGTGCCGCCGGTGGCGGCGGTGCGCAACTCGGTGGGGTTCGCGCTGGCGACGACGGGGCTGTCCGTCGTGCTGGGGCTGATGGCGGCGGCGATGCTGGACGGCGCGGGCGCGGCCGGCGGCGGGGGCACCGCTCACCGCCCCCGCCGTCGCGGGCAGCACGTGCGCCGGCTGCTGGATCCGCTGTTCATGCTGCCGCTGGGCACGTCGGCGGTGACGCTGGGACTGGGCTACGTCGTGGCGCTGGACGAGCCGCCGCTGAACCTGCGCACTTCGCCGCTGTTGGTCGTCCTGGCCCACACGCTCGTCGCGTTGCCTTTCGTCGTGCGCAGCGTGCTGCCGGCGCTGCGCACCATCGACCCCCACCTGCGCCAGGCAGCGGCGGTGCTGGGGGCTTCGCCCTGGCGCGTGTGGTGGGAGGTGGACCTGCCCATCGTGGCGCGGGCCGTGCTGGTGGGGGCGGTGTTCGCCTTCACCGTGTCGATGGGCGAGTTCGGAGCCACCAGCCTCATCGCCCGCCCGGAGCGTCCGACCATGCCGGTCGCCATCTACCGCTTCCTCGCCCGTCCCGGGGCGGCCAACTACGGCCAGGCGCTGGCCATGTCCACGCTGCTGATGCTGGTGTGCACGCTGGGCTTCCTGGCGATCGAGCGGTTTCGGGTGGGGGAGGTGGGGGAGTTTTAATTGCTACTTCCTCTATCGTTGACACCGCGGCAGCAGTGTAGTAGAATGGGCTTTGGTCACGAGACGTTACACCATCTGACATAGGCACGGAATCCGCTCAGGATTCGTAGCTTTCTAGGATTAGTCTCTGGGGGCGGGGACGAAGATGCGCGAGCAAGGTGTGCGCGCGACAGTGTGTATCCTCTGCTGCGGTCGAGGACCTCGACTGCACCTCTTTGATTGTCCCCGATTGATCTGTTCCGCCTTGCTCGATTGCTCAAGGAACACCCAAGAGCGATGCCAGGAGGTGTCGCGACATAACGCACTACATCGGGGCGTCTGACCCTGGTGTAGCGCGCTCGTTGCAGCCAATAATACCAGCCAATTGTCCACTGGTGGTACCCAGGGCGGTACTCAAGGGACTTGAGTCGCCAGGGCGCAGATGGATGGCATGGACAGCCGTGTGGCGAGGGGGCCGATGGTGCTTGCCGTCCCTACGATTCGGTCTGCTCTCTGGCGGCAGCGTGTACGTTGCACGGTGACTTTGGACACATACACCGGAGCCAGGAGGATGTATGCCGAATCCCTACAACTACAGCACTGTGGTGACCGATTCCGACATGTTCTTCGGGCGTAGGGCGATCCTGAACGACCTGTACACGCGCTTGCGCAATATGCAGAGTGTATCCATCGTAGGGATGCGAAGGATTGGCAAATCGTCGTTGCAGCATCGTCTGGTGCAGACGCTGGCGGCCGAATTGGGGCCGGCTTTCGTCCCGCTTTACGTCAACCTGCAAGATGCCCGCTATCATACGCTCTGTGGTTTCGTGAGCACGATCGCTGCGAAGCTGAACGAGCAACTGGGCGTGCCCCTGCCGGTGGATGATGTGCGGGATATGTCCCATTTCTCGCACATGGTCGAGCTGTTGAGCGGGAATGGCGCGCCCTGGTCCCATCCACAGGAGCCTGGCATCTCACCGGCGGAGGAATCTCCGGGGAGGGGACACCTCACCGGCCTGCGCCGGAAGCTCGCCGAATACTTCGACGAGGGTGAACTGCGCACCCTCTGTTTTGACCTGGGCATGCGCTACGATGATCTGCCGGAAGGTGCGAAAGCGGCGAAGGCAATGGAGTTGGTCAGCTATCTCGACCGGCGCGGCCGGGTGCGCGAGCTGGTGCAGATGTGCAGGCAACGGCGTCCGCACGTCGCTTGGGCGCACGCGCCAGAAGCCGCTCCGGGGGTTCCGCCTCACGCTCGGAGCACTTCACGTGGGCAATCGCTTCACCTGGTCCTGTGTCTGGACGAGTTCGAGGTGCTCATGAAGCATCCTGAGGAGTTCGGTGACGACTTCTTCGATGCGCTGCGCGCCCTGGGACAGCACGCCGAGCTGGCCATGGTCACGGCATCGCGAAGACCGCTGTTTGACCTGAGCCAGGGCAGTGGATGGACATCCCCATTCCCCAACATCTTCGCGCAGGTGGATCTGGGCCTGTTGACCGCTGACGCGGCCCGAGCGCTGCGGAGCCAACCTTACGCGCGGGAGGCAATCACGCTTTCGCGGGCGGACGAAGCGCTGCTCGATGAACTCGGCGGGCGTCATCCGTTGTTTCTGCAGATGGCTTGCTATCACTTGTACGAGGCACTGCGCCAGCCCGAATCTGGCCACGCGGATGGGGACGTCGGTGAAACCGTGCGGAAACGCTTCAGCCACGACGCGGAATTGCACTTCGAGCGGGTGCTGCATCATCTGGATGACCGAGAGAGGGCGGCTCTAGGATCAGCCGTCGGCCCGACACCTCGCACCTGGGCGGAGCGGGCCGGCCAGCGGGGACGCGGGCTGTTGCGGGCCGTGCGGCACGCCATCGCTCGCCAGGACAGCCGCGAGGGAACGGCCGAGCGCGTCTTGAAGCGCCTGGAGCGCCGGGGCATAGTCGTGGAACGCGCCGGCGACGGTTGGGAGACCTTCAGCGCTGCGTTCACCGGATACGTGCGACAGCAGGCGTATCGGCCGCCCGGCCGGGCAAGTCACTGACGCGAGGAGGCTGTCTGAGTGGGTCTTTCCAGTCAACAACGCGGGGATCGTCCGAGGTCGGCTATCCTGCTGCTACCGGAGTCACTTCGACTGACCTACCAGGTTTTGTTCAAGCCGTTCGAGCTGAACGAGGAGCTACGAAAGACCGGTTCGTACCTGGCCACGAATGTGCCGGTGTGGGGCGTTCGCAGCGGCCTGAGCCCTGAGGAGCGCCGCATCGTTGCCCGGGCGCTGGTGGCGGTCGTCCTGGGCGCTATACTCTGGCCTGCTGTCGCTCTGCTGGCGATGTCCCCCACGGGGCTTGGCCCGCGGGTGGACGATGTGCTGTGGTGGGCCAATCTTCTCGCCGCCGCCCTCGCCGGTCTCTCGATGGGAGTTGCGGGTCTGCTCTTCGTGGGCATCTCATTCGGCGTGAGCGTGGGGGGCGCCGTCAGCCTGGCCGGCAGCCTGGCTGCCGTCGCGGGCAGCGCGCGGGTGTTGGACTGGATTGGAGCAGGGCCGACGACGCTGATGCCCAGCGCAATCGCCTTCGGGCTGGGCGCCGGTGTATGCGGTATGGTTCTGGGCTTTGCCGCCATCGCGGCCTTTCCACTGCGCCCGGCCGCGCGGTGCTTCCGCACGCTGTGCGTTCTCGGTGGAAGCCTGGCGGTTTTCGCGTACAGCGCCGGACGGGACCCCGGCGCGGTGGTCGGCGGTATCGTCCTGGCCGTTCCCTTCGCTCTGGGGTTCCTGGTTGGGTATTTCGTGGGCTATCGGCGCCTTTTTCCGTACGTGCTCGAGCTGATCTGGCAGGTCGGGCTCGCCGGGCTTGGGTTCCTCTCGTTTGGACTGGGTGGGTCGGGGAAGCTGGTATATGGCCTGTATCGTCTCTCGCCGGCGGGATGTGATGAACTGATCTGGTTCCGGCTGTTGACGCTGGATAGACACCTGGCCTGGCTGGCGCTGAGGGGCGACCGCCAATTCGCGCTGGAGGCTATCGTCGAGGTGGCCCGCAGCTTCCGCCAGGGATGGGCGGCTGAGTCGGCGCTGACCATCATCATGGCCCACGACCTACGCGGCTGCAAGCGCATTCCGGACATCGCTGGAGTCGCAGCCCTGTTGAGCTGGTTTCCCCAGGCGATTGACCTCCCCTCTCTGGACCTCCGGCGGACCGTCACGCTGATGAACGAGGTGAGTCAGAACGTGGAGGCGGCGACGCGGGCCCTGGATGGCCCCGGCTGGCCGATTCACTTGCGCAAAGCTGAGGGCAACCTGGATGCGCTCGAGGAGACGCTGGAGCAAATGGCGGAGCGCGCGGCCAGGTGGCTGCGCCCGATTGTGCAGTGCTGGCAGAAGACGATTGGGCAGGCGCTGGCGGACGTGGCCAAAGACACGGGGCCTGTGCTGATCGAGAACTGCTACGTCTGGGGTGTTCCGATTCCGCCAGAGCATGAGAACGTGTTCGTCGGGCGCGAGGATCTGCTGGCCAAGATTCAGGAGAACCTGGCCGCCATGCACAAACCGACACTCGTCCTGTACGGCCAGCGCCGCACGGGCAAGACCTCTCTGCTCCTGCAACTGCCGAACCGTCTGCCGGCCGATCACGTTCCCGTTTTCGTGGACCTGCAGAAGACGCCACCGGTCGACGGTCTGAGCCGCTTCCTCTACGCCATGGCGCGCGAGGCGGTGCGCCAAGCGGACCGGAAGCGGCGCATCGCGCTGCCGCCGGTGGAGCTCGAGGATTTCGACCGCCGAGGGGCGATTGCGTTCTACGACTGGCTGGACCACGCGCGCCTGCAGTTGGACGGTCGCCTGTTGCTGTTCACGCTGGATGAGTTCGAGAGTATCCAGGAGGCGACCGAGCGGGGACGCCTGGAAGGCGCGGTCCTGGACGTGCTGCGGCACCTGATTCAGCATCATTCCTCCTGGCTCGTCTTGCTTTTCGCCGGCGTGCGCACGCTGGAGCAGATGGGGCGCAACTGGCATTCATACTTCATCAGCGTCAGGCCCCTCCGTGTCAGCTACCTGGACCCAGAGGCGGCCCGGAAGCTGATCCTGCTGCCCGCCCAGTCCCACCCGATTCGCTACGATGAGCAGGCGGTGGAGGCGATCCTCAAGGCCACGAGCGCGCAGCCATTCCTGGTGCAAGCGGTCTGTTTCGAGCTGATTCAGCATCTGAACAGCCCGCGCCGGCGCGTGGCGGGGCCGTACGGCAGGGTCACGTTGCGCGATGCCCGTCAGGCAATCCGCCAGGCTGTGCGTCGGGCACATCCCTATTTCTACGATCTGTGGGCCAATTCGAGCGGCCCGGAGCGACTGATCCAGGCGAACCTGGCCTATAGTCAGGGCGGGTGGGCGCGATCCGGTGACCTGGGCAAGGGCCTGGACCCGCAGGCCATTCATCAAGCTGTCCAGCGACTCAGGCAGCGGGAGATCCTCGAACGAGAGGACAAGGAATACCGCTTCCAGGTGCCCATGATGCGGCGGTGGATCGGTGAGGAAATCTCCCTGGAGGCCGTGCGCGTGGCCAGCCAATCGCCCTCGGACGTCGTGAGACAGCGGGGTCGGGAGTGAGAGATGGCTTTGTCATTGGGCGAGGCGGGGTGGCAGCTCGGGCTGGCCGGGCTATACAACCAGGCCAGGCAGCACGAGCTTGAGGAATGCTGGTCGGAGGCGGTGGGTCTCTACCTCAGGATCCTCACGGAGGAGTCGAACTACAAGGACGTGCCGGCGCGGCTGGCCAACGCCGTCGAGGAGCAGAAACTGCAGACGCTGTACGGGCAGGCGCGTGAACACGCGAAGAGCCAGGCCTGGGTGGAGGCGGTCAAGACGTTGCAGGAACTGGAGCGCATCAGGCCGGGGTACAAGGACAGCGCGGCTCTGCTGGACGAGGCCAAGCGACAGAAGCGACTGCGCGATCTATACGAGGACGCGCAGAGGGCACTCAACGGCGGAGAGTGGGCATCGGCTATCGAGGCTTTCAGCAAGGTGCTGCGGATCGAGCCCGAGTACAGGGATGCGGCGGTCAAGCGTGCCATAGCCGAGCGCCAGGAGCGCCTCGTCGATCTGTACGCCCAGGCCGAATCACACATGGCATCCGAGTACTGGTCGGAGGCGGCAGAGGCGCTCCAGGAGATCAAGGAGATGTCTCCCTCCTACCGGGGGGTGGATCGCATGTTGGAGCAGGCGTTGCGAGGCCAGCAGATCTTTGAGCGCTACCGGCAGGGGGTGCAACTCTATGAGGATGCCGAGTGGGAGCAGGCGATTCAACACCTGGAGGAGGTCCAGCGCCTGGAGCCCGGCTACCGCGACGTGGAGGGGATGCTCGAGCGGGCGCGGAGGGCGCAGCGCATTCACGGGCTGTACGCCGAGGCACGGCAGCTTGAAGTAGAGGAGCAGTGGATCGAGGCCATCCGTGCCTATTCGGGCATCATCGAGCTGGATCCCAACCACGGGGATGCGAGAGCCGGACTGGCGCGGGTCAGCGCCGCCGAATTGGGGCGGGGCCAGCCGTCCGACGCCGAGCGCCGCGAGCGTGTCGTGGCCGTTGTGGCGGCTGTGTTGGTCGTCGGGGTCGTGAGTTGCCTGTTCTTCTGGCCACCATCGCGCCTCGTTGCCGGCGTCCTGCACACGCGTACGCCGGCTGCCACGGCCATGCCGTCGGCGACGGCGTCCGTGCCCATCGTGCCTACGCCCTCGCCAGCGCGTACGGCGACACCCACCGCCAGCCCGACACCGACGGAGACGGCGGAGCCAGCGGAGATCGTGCGCACGCCCACGGAGACCGCACGGCCAAGGCCAACGGACATCCCCACACCGGAACCGACGGTGACCCGGACGCCATCGCCCACGTTCACGCGGACGCCAGCCAGGACGCCTATCCCGACACCCACTCCGACCCACACGCCCACGCCTGTTCCACCGCGCCTGGTGAGACCCGAGCAGGGGGCGGAGGTGGGAAAAGACCACGCCACGCGCGTGGTATTCGAGTGGGCGGGTGAACTGGGGCCGGATCAGGTCTTTCGCGTGCTGGTGCGCCATAGCAACACCGGGCAGGCACTCACGAGTCCTGACCTCGTGACCTCGCCCTGGGTTGCCGAGTTGCCTGACGGGTACGTCGGGGAGTGTCGCTGGCAGGTGGTGGTCGTTTGGAACGGCGAGACCGTGGCCAGTTCCGACGATTGGAATTTCTGGTTTGCGCCCTTCTCGCATCCGTCACCACCAGACCCCACGCCGGTGATACCGTAGCCTCCATCAGGATCAAGACACGGAGGAGAAGCCTTCATAGCGGGCGGCTGCATCGCCCGGCTGTGGAGGCTGTGTGGCGGACGGGCCGCGGGGAGGGCGGCAGGTAGCTATGGGCAGCGCGGGATGGATATCTTGCCTGCGGCGCGATCACGGGCCGCAGTGTGGACGGAGGTGGGGGGGCGGGATGTCGCATTGGGGGGTGAGGTCGTTGGGCGTGTCTCGATCCAGGCCATTGAAGCTGGTCTGGGCCTCCGGCATTGCCTTGCTTGGTGTGGTCTGCTTGCTGGGACTGATAGGCGGCCCGGGCGTGGCCGCGACCGGCGCAGCGCACGCCATCAGCGGAGATCGCGTGGCCCGTCCGGGCGCTGGCGGTTTGGCGCGCGGGATTCACGCGCCGGCGGGAGCCGTTCGCGGGGGCGCGCTATCTCGGCTCCAGGGCGATACGTACGTGAGTGCCGGGACGGGCAGCGACGTCACTGGAACGGGGAGCATAGCCGCGCCGTTTGCCACGATCGGGCGCGCGATCAGTGAGACGGACGCGGGGGGAACCGTCCACGTCGCCCGGGGCACCTACACCGAGAACCTGATCCTGGAGAAAGCGCTGAACCTGCTGGGGGGGTACGACGCCGCGAATTGGCTCACGCGTTCGCTGGAGGCGTATGCGACGACGGTGGATGGCCGAGAGCTGGGCAGCGTGCTCAGCGTAGACGTACAAGATGGCAACGGCGTGACGGTGGAGGGCTTCACGTTCGTCAACGGCCGGAGCGACGAGGGGGGCGGGGTGCGCCTGGCCAGCGGCGTGCCGGTCTGCCTCCGGTCCAACTGGGTGGTGGGCAACACGGCCGAGGAGAAGGGCGGGGGGATCTACGTCGACGCGGCCAGTGAGACGGTCACGCTGGATGGCAACACGATATTCAGCAACACCGCCGGGAACGCCGGAGGTGGGATCCACATCGTCGACGGCGCGGTCATGGCCCAGAACGACGTCATCGCCAACAACAGGGAGTCCGAATCATCGGGGAAGGGGGTCTATCTCGCGGGTGGGTCTCTGGTGGCCCGGCACTGGACGTTGGCGAGCAACGGTACGTTTGGCATCTGGACTCGCGCGGGGTCGGCGAGGCTCACCAACACTATCGTGTCCTCTCACACGATTGGCTTCGACGGCGGTGCCATCGCCGCGGACCACAGCGTCTTCTTCAACACGCCCATCCCCTGCAACAACGGGGCGTCCTGTACCCACCCCGTCACGGGCGATCCCCGGTTCGTCGAGCCAGCGAATGGGAATTACCACATAGGTCCCGGCTCGGCGGCGTTTGATGCAGGGGTGCCCGCCGGGGTGAGCACCGACGTGGACGGCGAGCCTCGCCCGCTGTGCTCGGGCTACGACGCCGGCGCCGACGAGTTAATGCCGTCGCGGCCCGTGGCCGCCTTCGCGTCCTGTGGCCCAGACTGGTTGGGGGAATACACGGCCTTCGTCAACACCACGCTCGTCACCGGATGTGCCGACTACGTCTGGCACTTCGGCGACGATCAGACCTCCCACGACGTGAGCCCCTCACACCGATATGGCGCGCCTGGCTCATACTCGGTCACGCTCACCGCGACCAACTTCGCGGGGAGCAGTGTGGCGACCGGCACTGTGGTGATCTACAGCCCGGCCACCGGCGTGGCGATTGATGGGCCTTCAACGGGCCGGATCAACACAGGGCACGTCTTCACCGCCACCGTGGAGCCGATCACGGCCACGCGGCACATCACCTACGTCTGGCAGGCCACGGGGCAAGCGGCGGCGGTCCACGCGGATAGGGACATCAGCGACTCTCTCGCCTTCACCTGGGACCTGGCCGGCCCCAAGATCGTGACCGTGACGGCTACGAATGGGGGCGGCACGCTCAGCACGTCGCTGCCTATCACGCTGGTGGCCGCCGGTGTGCCGTTCAGCGATGGCTTCGAGTCGGGCGGGCTGAGCTGGCCGTGGAACGTCGGCACGACCGGGGAGGGCCGGGTGGCGGTGACGCGCACGTATGGCGCTCATTCTGGATCGTATTGCGCCATTCTCGATAGCAGGGACGGCGTCTCCTCCACGGCCGGACTGGTCTTGAACGTGGATCTCTCGGGCCAGAATGGGGTGCTGCTGGATTTCTGGTGGCGAAGCTTCGGCGATCAGAGCCAAGCCGGGGACGGCGTGTTCATCCGCGACGGGGGTGAGGCCGGGTGGTCCAAGGTGTTCACCTTCGCCGCCGGCTACCCGCCGGACGGTGACTATCACCACGCAGTCATCCACCTGGATGCGGAGGCTGCCGCAAGGGATCTGTCGTTCGGCGCTGGCTTCCAGATCATGTTCCAGTTCGAGAAGAACCGCTCGATTCCCTACGACGGGTATGCCGTGGATGCGGTCCGCGTGACGCACATCCCGGTTGAGGGGGTTGACATCGACGGGCCGGAGGTGGTCAACGTCGGAGTTCCCCACAGCCTCACCGCGACGGTCAGCCCGCCCACGGCGACGCTGCCGATCAGCTACACGTGGTGGCCGGCCCCGACGGCGGGGCAGGGCGGGCGCGTGGCCACCTTCACGTGGCCGGTCACGGGTCCGCAGACGATCCGTGTGACGGCGGAGAACGTCGGCGGCTCGTTCACAGACACGTGTGCGATCCACGTCGTCGTCCCCGTCGGGGCGGTGGACATAGATGGCGCGGAAACCGGCACGGTCGACGATTCGTATGCGTTCACCGCCCGGGTGAGCCCGTGTACGGCGACGCTGCCGATCACCTATCGGTGGCAGGCCACGGGGCAGGATGACGTGAGCACAAGCACGCGCGCCCTCAGCCACACGGTCCCGTACACGTGGCGCACGGGCGGGACCAAGATCATCACGGTCACGGCGGGCAACGTTGGGGGCACGCGGGTCTTCAGCCACGCGATCTCTGTGCTGGTGCCGGTTGGGGACGTGAGGATGGACGGCCCGGACGCGGTCAACAACGACACGCCCGGCGCGTTCACGGCGGTGGTCAGACCTCTTTCGGCTACGGTGCCCATCACCTACCGGTGGCAGGCCACGGGGCAGGCTGACGTGAGCACACGCACGCGCGTCCTCAGCCACACGATGCTGTTCACGTGGCGCACGGGGGGGACCAAGGCCGTCACGGTCACCGCGGGCAACGCCGGAGGCACGCGCGTCTTCAGCCGCACGATCTCTGTGTGGGTGCCTGTGGGCGACATCGGGATTGAGGGCCCCGGGATAGGCATCACCGGCACGGCCCACTGCTTCACTGCGACGGCCAGCCCGAGCACGGCCACGCTGCCCATCACCTACCGGTGGCAAGCCACAGGGCAGGAGGATGTGCGCGTGGTCACGAGCGCCCTCAGTTGCACGGTCCCGTTTACCTGGCGCATGGGGGGAGCCAAGAACGTGTGCGTCACCGCCGCGAATGCGGGAGGTGACTCTCAGGCTTGTCACAAGATCATCTTGCCGCCCTGTGAGTGCTACATCCCGGTGGTCATGCGCAGCTTCTGGCAGCCCGGCCAGAGGTGGTATGCCCAGGGCCTGGGGGGACAGGTGGTCTTTGCCCTAGCCGGGTGCGATGACGGCACCGTGTTCGCCGGCGCGGAGGATGGCGTCTACCGTCGCGCCGCCGGGCATACTGAGTGGGAGCTGGAGCGGCCGACGAAGGGGGCCGTGCGGGGGGTGGCGGCCAGCCCGGACTGCACGCGCGTCTACGCCGCCGCCATTGAAGACGGCATCCTGGCGCGCGAGGAGGGGGCGTGGCCGGTGGTGTCCACGGAGGGGATGAGCCAGGCCCGAGCGGTCGCGCTCGCGGAAAACGCGGTCGTGGCGGGTGGGGATTTCGGCGTGCGGTACGCGCCAGTGGACGGGGGGCACGACTGGTCGGTGCCGGGTGCCTGCACGGATGAGCCGGTGACCGGCCTGACGCGGAGCGACGGACGGATCTACGCCGCCACCTGGGGCGAGGGGGTGTGGTATTGCGATCAGGGGGGGGCGGGTGAATGGCGGGCGGTGAACGCGGGCCTGGACAAGCTGTACGTCCTGAGCGCTATGGGCGCGCCGACGGACGGAGCGCCGAGGTTCGCGGGGGTGCTGGGCGGGTTCTACCGCTGGAGCGGTGCGGAATGGATGAGGCCGGAGCCGTGGGGCAGCAGCTCGACGTACTGCTTTGCGATCGACGGTGTGACTGCATACGCCGGGCAGGGGAGCGAGGGGGTGCTGCGCAGCGCGGACGAGGGGGTGACGTGGGCCACGCTGAACGACGGGTGGGAGGCCTCGCTGCCGGCTGTGCGGGCCTTGCTCATTCAAGCGGATGCCGCCGGCCGGCGGTGGCTGTACGCCGGGACGAGCACGGGGGTGTGGGGCCATCCGCTGCCGTAGGTGGGTGGGGAGAGAACGCGCGGGCCGGACCGGGCTGTCAGTGGTTTGTTCATAGGTGTATGCTATACTGTTGCAAGAAGGTGGGGATAGGGCCTCAGTTCCGGCGGCAGGGAAGAGGCCCTATTCTGTCTTGGCGTGTGTGCCTGACGTGGGATCACGGGCCGCGGTAGCGGGGTGCCAACAGGACGATGGCGGTGATGAGGCCGGCGATGTAGGCGACTAGCATCAGGATTAGGGTGGTTTGGGTGAGCATTTGCGCCACTCTCCTTTCGGTCTAGCTCCCTGGATTCCGGTATCAGTGCATATCAAATCAGATCCAAGACGATCTCCCGGATATCGCCCGCGTTTTCCAGCAGCAGGCGGGCATGGGGATCTTGCTTGACGGGGTGCAGAAACAGGAACAGCCTCGTGGTTCTGTACAGCAGATCGGCTATGGTCGTCCGCTCTTGCGCGGCGATTCTTTTCAGGTTCTGATACGTATGGGTGGGGATCTTCAGTCTATAGTCAGTCCAGGACATTATGTACCTACCTTGTATATTTAGTGTATGTTGTTTATACATATTATACACATAAATGGTGTATTGTCAATAGGAACTGGGTACCATTTCGGGGTGATTGTCTTCGGGGCACGGTACGCCTGCGTCCGTAGGCGTGGGGGCGACAACAGGGGGCCAGACAGGTGGCTGATCAGGGAGGCGTGCTAACGGCTGCGGGCACGCTTCGATATGTCCCTGGAGAGCTGAAGGCGTCTGTTGGAGTCCGCGCGGGCAAGGCAGTTTTGGTCAGACTGCCACGCTACGCCTGGGCTTGGGCATAGAACGGCACGCGTGCACGATCAGCAGGCTGTAGCTTTTGACACTGCACCAGAAGCGTGGTACAATGACGATTGTTGTCGGGGAGCGACTTCGCTCCCTATTGGCGTGGCGAAACGTGCCCTTCAGGACCGGCTGGCCTGGCGGGCGAGTGATGTGGGGCGGGGGCCACGATGTGCGGAAAACGTGCGCGAGCGATATCTCTTTCCTCTGGCGTAGTCGAGCAATTCGACTACAGCTCTTCTCTCTGGTTGTCCCCGTCGGCTGTGGCTGTTCTATCCTTCCCGTGCGTCCCTGAAAAAGAATCCAAGCGCAACACCAAGGGGGGTGGCAATGTAGGGGATCACTGTCGTGATCAACTGCAGCATCTTGTCGATGATGTCTGTCATATTGTCGCCGCCGGTCCCCTTGACTGCCCATGCAATGATCAGTGTCATCATGACGGTTCCGTTGCAGCCAACGGTAAGCGCAAAAAGAACGAGGAGGCCGACTGCCAGGGCGCTTGCCATCCGAAAACGAGCCCTCTCCGGCTGCCAGGGCTCGTCCAGTGCGGAGAGGCTCTTTCTCAGTTGTGCGTCCGTGATGACGTCTTCGGGGCGGATCTGCTTGTAGACGGTGTCCGCTTGTGCCATGGATCTCTCCTTGTCTGCGGGGGTGACCTCGGGTGTCGCCTGGTTGGGCGGTGGACTGAGCGCGCTGCCTATATGAAATCCAAGACGATCTCCTGCATTTCGCCATCGCGTTCGACCAGCAGCCGGGCAGTGGGGTCATCTTTGATGGAGCGAACAAACAGGAGCAACTTGGTCGCCCTACGTAGCAGATCGGCGACGCTGGTGTCTTCTTGTGCGGCCATCCGTTGCAGGTTGTTGTAGCTGTCCGTGGGGATCGCGAGATTGTAACGTGTACGGGACATCTTCTACCTCCTGATGTGTATAGAGTGTATGGTTTCTGTATATATTATACACAGAAATTGTGGGGTGTCAAGTAGGCACCGGTTTGCCGGTTTGATTTCCGGTTTTTGGGCAGAGTGTATAGTGATCTTTCAGAAGTGACAGCTAGGGGCTGCACTCCAGCATCCCGGACTGCTATGGAGCTGATTCCTCGGCATGGGCATCCTGATTGTCGTTGATGTCCGTTTCTAGTCGGCGCTGTAAGCTGTGGTATCCCAGTAACGAACAGAGAAGACCTCACTGCACAGAAGGGGATTAGGAATGGCAACAGACTCCGGATCGAACCAAGAAGCACTCAGCCTTGGTAAGGTGAAGACCGCGATTGAGCAAGACCAGGCGCGCCTGATGATGGTGCTCTTTATGGTATTGCTTGTCGCGATATTCTGCCTCATGTGGAAGTATGGGGAAGTTGTCATACAGAAAGAGAGCTGTGAAGCAACTCGAATTGTGGAGAAGACGCAAATCGTGATGATTAAGAGGGCAGTTGACGTGGAGCAGACGAAGGTGATACGGGTTACCTCTACGCTCAGCGCGTGTGAAGGCACGGTTGGTGCATTTGAGACCAAGGTTGCTTCCCTTACACTGACCCCTTGCTCATCTGCCACGGCGCAACGGACTGACGCGCCCAGCCCGACACCGACACCGACTGACGCGCCCAGCTCGACACCGACACCGACTAACACGCTCATACCACCGACTGACACGCCCGCACCGACACCGACTGACACGCCCGCACCGACACCGACTGACACGCCCATACCGCCGCCGACTGACACGCCTATACCGCCCCCATCTGTTGACAGCATTGAGCCCCGGCAGGGACGAAACGATGTTTCAGTGCCGGTGACGATCCATGGGAGCCATTTCTTTGGTACGCCTACAGCGACGCTCAGACTTGGACAGGATGCTATCCCCATCCCCATCGCTTACGCTACGGGCAGTGTACTTCGCGGGACGGTGCGGCCTGGGATTGCGCGAGGTGCCTACGACCTCGTTGTCACCAACCCTGATGGACAACAATCTGCTACGCTCAATGGCGCTTACACTGCTCGCTATCCTCCTCCGGACGTTGGTGGCATTACACCGACCGAGGGGTGCAGCAATGCTGACGTACCGGTGACCATACAGGGAGACGATTTCCTTGACACGCCGACGGTGACGCTTGGAAATAAGCGGGTCACCAGCCTCTGTTATGTCGACGCCAGTACACTTACTGGGATAGTGCCCGCTGGTATTGCACCTGGGGTCTATCCCCTGGCTGTCACTAACCCCGATGGTCAGTCTGATTCATTACCAGGGGCCTACGTGGCAGATGATCGCTTTTGTGGCGATCCGGATACTATGGCACTTGAATCCCCATATCTGGTCACGTTTGGCCCCGATGCCGGGTCGCGTTACGATACTGGGTATCAGGAGCAAGTGATCTGGTTCGAAGTGCCGATCACTACTCAGGTTAGCGACTTGCACGTCCGCATCTTCGACGCTGACACGGGCGCAGAGGTGGATGATCATCGGGGCGACGATATCTACGACACAGAGATGCGCTACACGCTTCATGGAGCAACACTTTTGTCGACGGTGACGATTGGCGAAAGCTCTACTCTGAATGGAGACTGGTCTTCTCTCTTCGGGCCGTTATCGCCGAGTGAGGGGAAGTTGGCAGGAGGCTGGTACGTTTTCCGGCTAGAAGTAGAGGGGTTGGGGGGGAGCGATGCGAACTGGTATCGGGTGGCGCTAAGCGATTTGCCGCACACCAACTCTATCCCCTGTGACGTGCGGATGTACGCTGACTCCCTGACGTTGCTGCTAGACTATGGAATGGTGGGTGGGAGTCAACCGCTGTTCCATCCTTACGTTGAGAAAGAGGTGGACGTTTTCAATCTACAGACCTTTGGGTGCAGTGGCGTGGATGGCCTCATATCGAGCCAAACGCCATCACGCACACTGACAGCGTCGTGCTGTGTTGATTCGACGGTCTATGCTGTCGGGGATGATGAAGACGAGGCGACCTGGGCGGTCGATTTCAGTGGATGCACTAATGGTGATACGACCTATCTTGGCTTCACGATCAAAGATGAGTACAACCAGGCGCTACCTATCTTCACTCGACCGATGAGATGAACCGGTGATAGCACTGATCTACCCGCCTTAGCGTTCGAACTGAAAGCGAGCCAGCATTCTGGTACCGCATTTGCTGTAACCGGATATCTCACGGAGAACAGTGGCTTTCTCCGGCCAGGAAAGGCTCAGTTGTGTCTGAGAGCACATCGGACAACAGTCCACGTTTTCTGGTCGCCCTGCGTCGCATCTTTGCGCTTGATGAACGCGGGCGGTTCATCTTGTTTTTTCTGCTGGTCAATATCCTGATCTTCATCCTGATTTGGCTCCTTTGGAAGAATCATGTGCTCATTCAGGAGAACATCGTCTTGAAAACGCAGGTAGTGATCGTGGCAGAGACGCGAGTGTTCGAGTGTGAGGTCGACTGCACTGATAGGATGAGCACCGCGGCGGCAAGAGTCGCTGGGACAGAAGTAGCCTATGCGACGAACGAAGCACTGGCTACCCGCTTTCCTGCTCCTAGCACAGCAACTCCGATTCTCACGCCGCCCTCGACTGCTACAGGAGCCCCGATGCCATCGCCGACGCTGACTTCCACCTCCGCGCCACCGCCGACGCCCACTTCTGCCCCCACGCAACCGCCAACGCCGACTGATACTCCCCTGGCGATACCAACGTACTCGCCAGAGCCGCCTCCCCCTTCCCCTCCTCCTGTTACTACCCCTCCGACTGTATTAGGCATTGTCCCGACTATGGTGGTGAAGAGCGCTGGACCGGTTTTCCCTATTACTATCACCGGACGGAACTTCAGTACAAGCGGCGTCACGGCTCAACTGGGTGCGAACACTGGTATCACGATCACCGGCATCACCACTACCACGATCAGCGGAGCTCTCTCGCCGGATATTCCCGTTGGCGTCTACGGCCTGACCGTTTTCAATTCAGATTGTCCTGATCCCGTCAAGCTCTCTCCGGCTTTCACAGTGTATGCTACCTACGGAGGCAGTGTGCCGCTTGAATCCCCATATCTGGTCACGTTTGGCCGCGACGCTGGGTCGCCTTATGATACTGGGTATCAGGAGCAGGTGATCCGGTTCGCAGTGCCGACCACCACTGAGGTCAGCGCCTTGTATGTCCGCATCTTCGACGCTGATACGGGTACAGGGGTGGATGATCATCGGGGCGACGATGTTTACGATACAGACATGCGCTACACGCTTCATGGAGATACACTCTCGCCGACGGTGACGATTAGCAAGAGCCTTATTCTGAATGGAGGATGGTCTTCTCTCTTCGGCCCTTTCTTGGCGAGTGAGGGGGAGTTGGCAGGGAATTGGTACGTGTTCAGGCTAGCCGTAGAGGGGCTGCGTGGGAGCGATGCCAACTGGTACCGGGTGGCGCTGAGCGATGTGCCGCATTCCAACACCGTGCCCAGTGATGTGTGGATGTACGCTGACTCCCTGACGTTGCCGCTGGAAGATCTACTGATGGCCGAGAGCCAGCCGCTTTTCCACACTTACGTGGGGAAAGGTGTGGATGTCTTCAGGCTACAGACCTTTGGGTGCCGCGATGTGGAGGGCGAAATATCGATCCGAACGCCATTACGCACGCTGACAACGACGTGCTGCGTTGATTCGGCGGTTCATGAGGTCGGAGATGATGAAGACGAGGCGACCTGGGCAGTCGATTTCGGCGAGTGCAGCCTTCCTGATGGCACGGCCTACCTTGGCTTCACGATCAAAGATGAGCACGACCAGGTGTTACCCATCTTCACCCGACCAATGATGTCGGTGCTACTCTGGTAGCACAGCATTTGGCAACCAGTGTGGCCTCAATGGGCATCGTCCGATACCAACAACAGGGGATTCTATGGCACCGATGACGCTTGCCCCAAACCCGTTTGATCACCAAACCCCCATCCGCAACTACAGGCTTTTCTTTGATCGAGATTGGCACGTGAGAAGAGCGCTCTCCAGTCTGCAGAAAGGACAAAGCGTGTCGGTTGTGGGCAAAGAGAAGATCGGCAAGACATCGTTTCTCTACCATGTCTCCGCCCCTCAAGTGGCCACACAGTATGGTCTTGTGCCCCACAGGCATTTCTTCTTCTACGTTGACTGCAGACTCCTCGTGGATCTGGACCCGGAAAGCTGCTTTCGCTACATCAAAGCACTAGTGGAGCAGCCGATTTCAGCCCGGAAGATGCTCTCTGCAGCAACTCTAGACGCCAACGCTTCCTCCAGTGCTTACCGTTGGTTGCAACAGGCGTTCTTCCTGTTTCAGCGACGGGGTTTTCAGCCGATTCTGCAACTAGACAACTTTGACTGGCTAGCGACTAATGCCCACTTAAGTCGCTGGTTCTTCGACAACTTGCGGGCATTGAGTGACTACCATGATACTCTGGCCTTTCTCACGACGTCCAGGGTTCCCCTGGTCGATCTAGAAAGGGATATGCCGCGTAGTGCTGGATCCCCGTTCTTCAACATCTTCTGGGAATCTGAGCTTCGACCATTCAGTCCTTATGAGGCTCGAAGGTTCCTGGAGGAGCGTTTGGAATCGGCAGGCACCGTTTTCCAGGAGAGTATTCTAGAGTTCATCCTTGACCTGAGCAAAGGCGAGCCATGTGGTCTACAGCTTGCTGGCGGTCGTGCTTACGATATCTGGTGCAAGAACATGTGCAGTCTATCCGATGAGCACTGTGGGGAGATCGAGAGACGGTTCATTGAGGCATTATGACTGGTGTTCCGCAATCTGGAGTGTTTTCGAGTCGTCTTGTTCCGATTTGCCTCTGATTTCCCTCCAAGTTACCCCTATCGTTTCGCGATGGGCCGGCGATTCTGGGTGATTCTGTGCTATAATCAGGGAAAGCTCGCAATCCGGATAACACCTCTGTTCCGTCCAGATGTGTTGAGAACGCCACTTCGTCAGACATCAGTTGTTCTATTACGGCGTTTGCCGTTCGAGTTGAGGACGACATATCATGTCAGAAGCCGATTGGAAAAGACCTCATCGCTGCCTAGCGGCCCAGCACGCTGCGCTGGTCGTCCTTGCAGGTGTGGTAGTCGTTCTGGTGTCTTGGCTGCAGCATCTCTCGTCAGTAGAACCAAGCCTTTCTTGGCTGCTGTTGTATGTGCTTCTCTATACTGTCCTGGATCTCATCCGCATTTCCTTCACGAGTGGCTCTGTTGTATCCCTCAGCTTTCCCATTGTCCTGAATGCTGTGTTGGTGGACTCCAAGCGGTCGGACGCGATACTCATCGTTGCTATTGGATCTCTGCTCAGCGAGTGGCTGCATGCGTCGCTTTTTCGTCACATGACCCAACAGCATGCTCTGAGAAGAGCGGTTCTGTACGCCAGCCACTACGCCGTGGCCGGTTACTGTGCAGGCGCTGCTTTCCGCTTGCTGCACAAGACTGCCGCGGATCAAGCTATTGAGGATTGGCTGGCGGTTGTCGCCTATGCCCTGGTCTATGGGTTTGTCTCTAGGATCGTTCTGTGGCCTCACGACTGGTGGGTCAAGCACTTGCTAGCGTCGGATGAAGAACAGCTACCTCGGGCACAGGTTCTACTCACCGTCTTGGTTCTGATGCCTATTCCTGTCATGCTCAACTACCTGTATGATCTGGTCGAGGGACGTGCCCGCTTGGTGGTGTATTTTCTGCCTCTTCTGTTTCTAGCTCTTCTCCTACTAGGCCGCTCCTTCGCCGAGGGAGAGGTCGAGAACGCCAAGGCGCGCACCCTCAAGCTGGCCCGCGCACAGATTAAGTCACCGCCCAATCTGGCAGAACTCACTCGAAATGCTCTGATCGGAGCGGGGCGCCTGGTAGAGTATCAATGTGGAGCTATGTACAGCTATGAGGACGATGTGGAGTCGTTCCATTTGCGTGGGTACAGGCGAGTCGATGGCTCAGTTGAGACGTATAAGCTTCGAGGACGCCAGAAAACTGCCTCGGGCACAGAAACACCTGTGGCGGAATGGCCTGAAACAGTCAAGCTAAGACACGGGTTTCTGGGAGAAGTTGCTGACCAAGGGGCTCCACAGGTGGCGTTTGGGCGGACCGAATTGGCTGCGGACGGTTCGCCTTATCTGTCGACCGACACGGCGCTCCTGGCTCTGCCACTGTACGCCAATAGGCCGGACGGCGGTGAGGGCAAGGGAGACGAAGCCGGGCGGGAGATGATCGGATTGCTGGTTCTGGCACGGCCTCGCGAACTGTTCACCTTGACCGAACGGGACAAAGCTCAGGCTTTGACTGAGATACTTGGCAGTACACTTCGCACTGTCCTGACTCTGGAAAGCCAACTGCAGAGTCTGTACGACGAAATCGACCGATTCTCGCAACCAGACATCGTTCAGCAAGCGCTGAATGATCTGATTCGACTCGACGTGGATGTGCCAGGGTTCATAGGAGCCGTGTGTGAGAAATCGCTCGAGACCAACCTCCGTGTTGCCGTACGAAGCGTCGTCGATGGTCCGGGAAAGGACGTGCCTCTAGCTCCGTCCCCAAAGGTGCTCAGGGAGATATATCAGGAAGTTCGGGGTCAAACAGAAGACATGCCGGAGTTGTCCCCTGAAATCATGAGCAAACTACAGACGGTGACATCAGCGGTTTCGGTGGGCTTCACCTTGCGCTCCCAGTGGCCTAACCACGCTCGAGGTTCTGAATACAAGGATCTTTATCACATCCTACTACGGATATTGGATACCACCACTGTCCCGGAAATCATAGCCCAAGATCCTGCTATTGCCACGACGATGGGAAGCCTGAAGCGCTCATCGGTGATTGCTCGAGATCAGATTGGCGCACAACTGGAGCACCTCCGTGCAATCATTGAATTGCTGGGAGAAGCCGATGCTGCAGATGCCGACGCCAGGATTGGTTTTTTCAACGACGCACTACGGCTAGTGGAAGCGACAAAGCGGTCGGTGCGCGCAGAGGTAAGCCCTCCAGAACGGTTCGTGCTCCTCAAAATCGCCACCACATGGCAGACCGTTATCACCAACGCGCTGTTCGCGGCGCGAGAGGGAGGCGCTGAGTTAGCCATGAGGTTGAGCGTCAATCGGGCACTGCTTCGGAGAGAGATCACGGTCCAACTGAGGCTCGAAAACCGGGGAGCAGGGTTGGCTACTGGCGTCGTCGCCGAGATTCAACCTTCCGGGGACTACGAAATTGGAGAACGTGGACGAGTTGAGCTCGGTGTCCTTCCTGCCGGTGACAGTCGAGACTTGGATTTTCAGGTCAAACCTTGCGGCGGATGCGAAGCGTTGCGCCTGGAGTTCCTGGTCACCTATCGTGACCGGGACAGACGGGAGAAGGAGGAGGTGTTCGCAGATCGCCTTGATTTGCGCGGGGGACTGGCGGCTTTCAAGGAGATTGGCAATCCCTATGTCGCTGGACGGCCACTCGGAAGGGGCAGCCCTCTATTCTTCGGCCGTGAAGATGTGTTCAGATTCATCAGGCGGAATCTTGCAAGCAAGGCCAGAGGAGAGCAGACCCTCTTGCTTATTGGGGAACGACGGACGGGCAAGACTTCAATCGTGAAACAACTGCCGGAACGGTTGAAGGACGAACCCTATGTCCACGTGTATTTCGATTGTCAAGGGATTGCTGATCCTGGTATGGCTGGCTTCTTCACACAGCTTTCCATGGCCATCGCTCGGGGATTGAGTGAGGCTGGCTTCTCAATCAACAGCTTGCCTCTAGATGAGTTGAGGAGTCTGCCGCAGTATGTCTTCGAAGCGCAGTTCCTGCCCCAGGTGTGGCAATGTATCGGCCCTCGTTCATTGCTGTTGGTGATTGACGAGTTTGGGGCACTTGAGGCGCGTGTTCAGGAAGGCCAACTGGAACCTGTGGTCTTCGACTATCTGCGCTCCCTGATACAGTCTCAGAAGAAGGTGGCTTCTGTTTTTGTTGGCACTCACCGAGTTGAGGAGTTGTCTGCGGACTACCAGTCCGTTCTTTTCAATATTGCTAAGCCCAAACGTATCAGTTTTCTCGACAGAGAGTCAGCGATCCGGTTGATTGAGGAACCGGTGCGGCCCTACGGTGTGGCCTATGACGATCTTGCCTTAGAGGAAATCCTGCGTTTGACAGCAGGTCACCCATACTTCCTGCAGTTGATCTGCGACTGCCTGATGGAGCACTGCAATGACCTGAGGCGCAATTATGTGACTATTCAAGATGTGCGAGACGTCAGAGATGAAATCGTGGCCCTGGGACGCCAACATGTGATTTTCATTTGGCAGGAATCCTCCCCAGCGGAGAAGGCGGCCTTGGCCGCGCTCGCCAGCCTGTTGCAGTCAAGGCACGAGGTGATGGCCTCCGACATCGTTGAGTTGCTGACTAAACGCATTGGGAGTCTGACCGATCATATGCCGTTTGACCTTTGGACCATCACACAAGCCCTAGAGCGATTGAGCAACCGAGAGATCGTTCAAGAGGCGGACAACCCTGGAGAGGATCCCCATTATGTGTTCACCGCTTTCCTGTACTGTGAGCTGGTTTCTAGGTACCGTTCATTGAATAAGGTGGTGCCCGAGTTGATCAAGGAAGGCTGAGAGATGATTCCCGCGTCGAGGATGCCACGTAGAGTGTTACCAAGACATTCAAAATGAATGATAATCCCTTCTATCATCTAGGACCCATCAGACAAGCTGAGCATTTCTACAACCGTCGCTCAGAGGTGCGCAACGTCCTCAGGCTGTTAAGCAAGTCACAGAACGTTGAAGTAAGAGGCCCGAGAAGGATCGGCAAGACATCATTTCTGCATTATATATCCGATCTTGCCAATTGGCATGCTCACAACATAGATCCCCATCACAATCTCCCTGTTATTATCGACTGTCAGGACCTGGTTGGGCAGGGAAAGCAAGCCCAGGTCTACCAGATAATGCTGGAAAGGATTGTTGAATCGGCGCGTCGACTTGGTATTGACTCAGTGTTCGCGTCTTGGGATGAGCCTACGGGCGGGAAGGCTTTCAGATCAACGCTCAAGGACTTGAGTCAGGGGGGACTGCGAACTGTCTTGCTCTTGGATGAATTCGAGAACATGGCTCACAACGCTCATCTTGGCCCTGGTTTCTTCTCCAATCTGCGGGCACTGTGTAGCGCTGATGATATCGCTGTGGTCTACGTCACGGCCTCTTGTGTCTCACTGGCCGACCTATGTCTGGAGCGTCAGTCGTTATTGAGCTCTCCTTTCTTCAATCTCTTCCGGCCAATTCGGTTGGGTCTGTTCAGCAAGCAAGACAGCCGGCGTCTGATTGAGGATTCGCTGTGCAGAGTGGACGCGCGTTTTCCGGGAGAGCTAGTAGACATGGTGCTGGAAGTGGGTGGTGGACACCCGTGTTTCTTGCAGATCGCAGGATACCACGCATTTAACCTGGTGGACACGGATGGAGAACTCACACAGGATCAATACAAAGCCTTTCGAAGAGCTTTCAACGCAGAGGCCACAGCACACTTCAAGTACTTCTGGCAGAAGCTGGACGAGCAAGAGCAGTATGTCTTGGCAGCTCTGCCGCTCGTGTGGAAGGATCTCAACTACTTGGAGACGGTAGAACATCTTCGGAACCAGTGCTTGATTGCCAAGGATAACAATAGATATGACTACTTCTCGCCTCTTCTCGAGGAGTTCGTGCGACGTCAGAACGTCAGAGGATTGTTGCAGAGTGGACCTTTGCTAGTTGACCAACGCAGGCACCAGGTTTCGTTGAAAGGAGAGCGGTTGAACGTCAGCCCGACCAGCTATGCGCTGCTATCCTGCCTGATGGGTCGAGCGGGGCAACTGGTTAGTAAGGAGGAATTGTACCGGGCCGTTTGGCCAGATGAGCCTCATACTACGGATCAGCAGTTGAAGTCGGGTATCAAGGGCTTGCGCAGAGACCTGGGAGAGGCTGCCAATTGCATTCACAATGAACGAGGGATCGGCTTCGTGTTCCTGCAGCCGGGTGCCTCGTGGTGAGACGCATCGGTACCGCATGAGAAGGGAGACGCACCAGTGCATCCGGTCAATCCGTATTCTGCAGGAGGCATAGTCAAAGAGCCAGGTATGTTCTTTGGCCGTGACGAGGAATTGTCGTGCATCCGCAATAGGATGCGTAATGGAGATAGCACGGCAGTCGTTGGTCTGACTCGCATCGGTAAGTCGTCACTGCTCTATCAACTTGTCCACCAGGCCCATTCTCTGTCCGATGGTGTTGTGGCCGTTTACCTCGACTTGCATGAGCCGATGCACCACTGTCCCTTGGACTTGCTTTCCTCTGCTCTTCACCACCTGGATAAGCGATTGGGCCATCGCCAGGGTTTCGTGCAGGTCGAGAGCCTCGGTGGTTTTTCGGCGGCTATCAAACATCTGGCAGCGGGGGACCTTCGCCTGGTCCTCTGTCTCGATGAGATGGAGGAACTGACCGAGCGGGATGCCTTTGACGACGATTTCTTCGAATGCATGCGTTCGTTGGGCAGTCAGCGGTTCCTGTCTTTTGTCACTGCCTCAAGTGAGTCCCTGGACGTGTTGATCAGGCGCAAGAAGATAACTTCTCCTTTCTACAACATCTTTGTCAACCTCAAGCTCGCTGGAATCTCTGATAGGGCGGCCCGATCTCTATTGACGGAACCTTTCCATCGAGCCGGGCTTGCTCCTCCCTCCGATGACCACGTGGATTATGTCTTGGAACTAGTCGGGCACCACCCTTTCTATCTACAGATAGCAGCCTATCATATGTTCGAATCGCGGCGAAAAGGCGGTGTTCTGGATTGCCGAGTGTTGCGCAACAGGGTTTCCCAGGACGCGAGTCGCCACTTCCAGGCACTCTGGCGTCATTTGGGCGCCGAAAGACAAGTGGGGCTTAAGAGAATGGCTGACGTTCGAGATTGGGAGCGCGTGCAGGCTGATCTTGAGAGCTGCGGCCTGATTGAAGCCCATTCCACGGGGCTTCGTATCTTCAGCGATATCTTTGCACAACAGGTACAGGAAGGTACTCTGAAGAATGAGGAGAGCAGGTCTTTGCCAGAGGTTGTCAAGGCCAGTGTCAGAAAGCGGTGGCAGCGTCAGTTGCTGGGTGCTCTGATGGCGGTATCGTTATTGGCTCTCACAATTTGGTTAGCCTTCGGCCAATCAAGCCAAGCGGCCACTCTGAACTGCAGCGGAGGGGAGTACGTAGTCTCTCTAGACTATCCGCGCTATCTTGCAATCGGTGACAGAGGGTACATGGAGTGGAATCTGCACAACAAAACGGCACAGCCTGTCACGGCCACGCTAACCACTGTGCTATCTCCCACCTATGTCAGGATAGAAGGGCCAAACAGCTACACAATAGGGGACCTCAAGCGCACCAACTCTGGCCAGGTGTCTTTTCGCCGTCGCCCGCCCTGGCGAAGGGGGACCGCTGTCCTACCGGAGGTTGAACTGGAGGTCGACGGCGTGTCCATGACTTGCGAGGGGGATGTTGATCCCATTCGCGCTGGGGCGATTCCCTGGCTCAACTCAGTCTGGGTGTGGTTTTCTACCACAGGACCACTAAGTTGGTTAATGGTGGCTGGTCTCGAGTTCATCAAGGCACTGGGAAAGAAACGGGCAGATGACTGACATTGAGATGAGTGTGGGGTACAGACTAGTGTCGTTCCTGAAGGACTCCCTTTCACTTCTCTACTATGCTTACTTTAAGCCATCGGCATTGCAGGTTCGATTGAACGAAGCTGCGCCAAAGCGCATGGGAGACAACGGTTTTCGGCAGGTCCTATTGAGTGTTCGGCGAACTGCCAGCGCGCGTCGACTTCTGTTACAGTGTGCTCTGTGGTGGCTCCTGGGGCTAATTCCTCTTTGGGGTTTTGCGTTGGGCAAGATATCGCTGCCCAGGGTGCTCTTCGCTAGCGGCATTTGCTTCTCGGCTGGCTGGGGATTGGCCCTCTTTGACCTGCCTATGGGTCTTGTTTCACCGCTGCTATTGGGCCTCGTTTGGGGCCTGGACCTAGAATCGGGATTGTGGGCCACGTTGCCAAACAGCCCACTCGTATCACTTGATCGGTACATTGTGCGGCTCCTAGTGACTGACTTCATCCTGGGTATGGCACTGGCGGGAGTTGGAGCGATTTGCATTGTGGCTTTGGGGCGAAGACGACTGATTCCTTGGTTAGCCGGCCTGGTAGCCTTTGTGGCAGTTGGTGTAGCCGTCTTGGTAGTAAGCAACATGTCAAGGATTGTGGCGGGGAGTACGGCAGTCGTCATATCTGGAAGCATAGTATCCATCGGGGTGGCTTCCAGAGTCTACGAGAAGGGCACGGGTGTCGTGGCATGTGCGTCGGTGGCCTTAGTAGCAGTTGGTGTAGTGATTGGTGCAGCAGTGGGTATGACGGGCAACGCGACGCTCGTCGTGGCGGGAGTTGTGGTGATTCTCACGACGGCCCTGATGGCGGCAGTGGCAACACAGGTACACAGTCGGTACGATGTTGCGGGTACCGCGGCAGTTGTTGGTACGTTTCTCGCGGTAATCGTTGCAGTGATTTTCGTGGCAGACGACGTGAGCGAACTAGTTGCAGGCGGTGTAGGTGGACCCGTGATACCGCTTGTCTTGGATGTCATAGAAGGCGGATTGGCAGTCGTCATAGCAGGCCTTGTGGCGGGCAATGTGGCAGGGAGGGTTGCACGCAGCATGGCAGATAGTTGGGCGGGCAACTTAGCGGGTGTCATGGCGGGCGTTGTGGCAGGCAGTGTATTGGGTGGTACGGTGGGTGCCATAGCGGGTTCTGTGATGCACAGTGCGGCGGCTGGCCCCGAGCTACCTCTGCGCCGGGCGCTAGGGTTTGCACTGATGCTGGGAACGACTCTCAGTCCCCACCTTTCCCTCCGGTCTGGCCTTGTCTTTGCGGCCGTTGTCGCTGCTTTCTTCGTTGAGCCTCGGGGATGGCGCGAAGCCGCTCTAGCCTTGCTTGTCTTCCTGATTGGGTACTCTCGGTTGTTGCTGTATCCCCTTGCCCTTCTTTCCACGGCTGCGGCCACTCGCTGGCCGTTGTTTCGCTCGCTCACGAGTGGCATTCCCGACGAAGTCGTCTGGCTTCGTCTCTATGGTCTTGACCGCCTGCTGGCAGAAATCGCAGAAGAGAACCACGAGCAAGGAAGGGCTGAGATCGTGCGCAAAGCTGAGTCCCTACATCAACGCTGGGCCGCTCGCTTGGCTTTGGTTCGGTTGTCCGCGCAGGCAATGATCCGGTATCATGACGTTGACGAGATACAGGCTGCTCCCGAGGAACTCGAATGGTTACCTGATGAGCCAGACGAATCGCTGCGAAGTATGACCGAGGTACGCCGCCGAGTGGATGAAGTTGCTCAACAAGTTGGAACGGCCTGCAGCGCTACTAGCGATTACAGGCGGCTACGGCAGCTTCACCAGGCTCAGGCCAGCATGCGGGACGCACATAGTTCCCTTGCTACCTTAGGAAACCGCAACGTCATGCGCTTCATTCCTGTTCTCAAGCACTGGGACCACCTCATCACCAGCGAGATCGCCCGTCTTCTTGAAAAAGAAGAGGGCCGGGATGAGATCCCCAATCCCTACACTGTCAGGCCGGTTCAACTGGACGAGGAAACCATATTCGCTCGTCGTGTAGATTTGGTCCGCGCCGTGGAAGACGCTCTGGCGGCTATGCATGGCAAGCCCACTCTGGCCCTGCACGGGCCCCGTCGTATGGGCAAGACTACTTTCCTGCTGCATATGCCCCGCTTGCTGCCGGATGAGGTGGTGCCGGTTTACGTGGATCTCCAGGAAGCGGTGCAAGTATCGGGTGTAGGAGGCCTGTACTATAACTGGGCCTCCTTCGCCGCCAGAGCGGCGCGCGAGCACCGGCGGGTGACCCTGCCTCAGCCAACACTGGATGATTTCACCGGCGAACCGGCCATTGCCTGGCGCGAGTGGCTGGACAAAGCTGAAGCAGCCCTGGGGAAACGAAGGCTGTTCTTCACTTTCGACGAGTTCGAGTGGCTGGTGGACACCGCAGAAGAGCACCCACAAATGGAGGGAGCTTTTAGCATCCTGCGCCATATCGGTCAACATCGGCCGCGTGTCTATCTTCTGTTCGCTGGGGCGCACCGACTGGAAGAAATGGCCCCCGGCGGTCGCTGGCACGATTACTTCATCAATGTGCGTGGAATCGAGGTTTCCTACCTGGACGAGGAGGACGCGCGTGGGCTGATCACCAACCCCATCGACGATTTCCCCTTGAACTATGTACCTGGTGCCGTGGATGAGATCATCCATCTGACACGCTGTCAGCCGATGCTCGTCCAACTGATGTGTTCACTGCTGGTGGAATGGCTAAATAGCCCAACCCGGCGTCAACAGGGGGATTGGCTTACTGTTACAACCAATGACGTTGCTTGTGCTGCCGAGGAAGTTCTGGCTGCGGGTCATTCGGCCTATTTCGTCAATCTGTGGGAAGACGCAGGAGATGGGGGGCAGCGGGTGCTACGAGCGCTGGCGCGCTCGCCTGAGGGCCTTCCATATGGGGTGTTGCAGAGTAGAAGCGGCATAGAGGCGGATCACTTGCGGAAGGTGTTGTCCAGGTTGACTCGATACCAATTGGTCGAGCAGGTTGGGGATCACTGGCGGATACAGGTAGAACTGACTCGGAGGGCTTTCGCTAGGTTCACCTGAGTTGCCTGAGGATTACCTTTGCACAGTGGATAACGCCCATCCAGACGAGATTGTGGGGAGTCGAGATAGTGCCTCACGGTGTAGGTTCACGACGCACGAGCAATGCTAGAGCGGGTCGCTGGATGTACCCAGCGAAAGCCTCTTGAAGACACTCTGTGACAGACAGACAAGGTGAAGTATGCCATCGAGTATCTGGCCATTGATTGGTGGGCTAGCGGTCATTGTCGGCATCGTAGCCGGCATCGTTGAGATCCTGGACTATCTGGAGAAACGGAGGGAAAGAAAGCGCCAGGTTGGTTTCAAAGAGGCTGGCACCTTATCACCGATTGCATCCAGCAACCTATCATCTCAAGACAGGTTCGTCGGACGTGAGGACAGGAAGGCGAAGGCGAAGGTGAAGGGGCCTACTATCGTGCGCAATCCACTTGCGCGCATTGGCGGTCCTCGACGTGTTGGTAAGGGGGGCAAGGGCTCTGCAACGCTTACAGTCGGACAAGAACCGACCGAGCGCTACGATAATCCATTCTATCATAGAGATTCAATCAAAGATCAAGACTACTTCTTTGGTCGTGAGCGAGAGACTCGCGCAATCATCAGGGCTATCAGTAGAGGACAATGTGTATCAGTGGTCGGCCCTCGGCATATTGGCAAGACTTCGCTACTTTTCCACATCGCAGATGAGGGAGTACTGACAGCGCACGGTTTGGTACCAAGCGATTTCATAGTGGTCTACTGCACTGGCCAGGGTCTGCAGGGTGATGGTGAGGGCAGTCTGCAGAACTACCTCTTGGAGAGGGTCTGCACTCAGCTTTCTGTGAGCGTAGCAACTCGCAGTTTGGAAGAGATGGTCGAGAACCTGACCCGACAGAGGCTAAGGGTGGTCTTTCTTCTTGATGAATTCGAGTTGTTTGCCACAAAGCCGGGTGGTAGCGAGGGTTTCTTTCACAACCTGAGGGCTCTTCAGTCTCAGCACGCCTTGGCGCTCATTACATCATCTCAGACCTCACTGCGGGAACTGTCTTCTCATGATGAGTCATCATTGCCTTCAAACTTCTTTCAGATGTTTCATCTTCTCAATCTGGGTCTGTTTAGTCCGAAAGAGGCTCGGTCTCTGATCGGACTATCACAACGTGCTGGCATCACTTTCTCTGAACGCACGACAGACTTCATCCTGACGACGGCTGGATTGCATCCCTTCTTTCTCGTAGTAGCCTGTGATCACGTCTTTGACCGGCGCTCTAGCCAAACAGAGTTGGATGCTTCCGACTATGAGAGCTTGCGCCGGGAGATCGGTGGCGAACTGGAAAGCCACTTTCGATACTACTGGGACGACACGCTTGACCGCGCTCAGCAATCCGTCTTGGTCAATTTGGGGGCCGTACAAACCAGTTCTGGTCAGGCGCAGTGTTTGAGGGAATTGATGCAGCTTGGATTGGTTGTTAGGGAAGGGAGGGGCTATCGGTATGTCTCAGATGCGTTCAAGGAGTTCGTCCTAAGGCACCACGCCACGCTCTTCTTGGAGCACGATAGCAAGTCATTGATTGGTCGAGAACTGGGATCAGTGCGCATTGTTGGAAAGATAGGCTCGGGCGGGATGGCAACCGTATACAAGGCCTATCATCCGATGCTCGACCTCTATGTGGCCGTCAAGGTCTTATCCCGTGATATACAACGGGAGGGATTCCTGCCGAGGTTTCGCCGTGAGGCTCAAGCGGTTGCCAAACTCGACCATCCCAACATCCTTTCCATCTACGACTTTGGTCAGGAAGAGGACCTAGCCTACATTGTAATGCGCTACGTGCCCAGTGGTACGTTGGCTGACCTGATTTCCCCAGAAGGATTGCTATTGGGCAAAGCTGTCGATATTGCCATTCAAGTTGGTGGCGCACTGCATCATGCACACCAGCAGGGCATTGTGCACCGCGACGTCAAGCCAAGCAATATACTCATAGACCCGGATGGCAAGTCGTTGCTAGCTGATTTTGGACTGGTCAAGTCCCTAAAGACTCCAGGACTGCTGACGGAGCCTGGTAGCATGATGGGAACGGCGGCCTATGCAGCTCCAGAACAGCTCAGAGGTGAGAAAACGGTGGATGCTCGGAGTGATGTCTATGCGCTGGGCATCGTGTTGTACGAGATGGTTGCTGGACGCTTGCCTTTTGACGCGGAAGATGGGACGACGGTGCTGCTCAAGAAACTAGAAGAGAGGCTCCCTCCGTCGCCCAGACAGTTCAGACCCAACTTGCCGGAAGAGGTGGAGCAAGTGATACTGAAAGCGATAGCCCCGCAATCTGACGAAAGGTATCAGAGCGCGTTTGAGATGACCGAGGCCCTACGAGCCATAGCCAAATCCATGGCCTAATGAGGTGGAGACGATGAGTACCCAATATCATTCTTGGGCCCCGGACGCTTCTAGGTTCGAGACCGTGAGGTGTGCTATGTCACCTGCGGTACGGCTGGGGCTAGCCATCCTTGTAGCTCTTGTTGCTGTTGTATGCCTTATGAGCAGACTGTCTGCGGCTTGTAGACAGGCTCAGGCCAGCGCCACTAACCTGGGGAATGAGTCCCTGGGTTACTCTGCGTGCCTCCCGTCAATCAGAGCAAGTGGGATCCCAACCAGATGTCGGCCTCCGGTGCTGAGCGTAAGCAAACATGTTGACCCAACTGATCCGGACACAGGTGAGGTGGTGACTATCACCTTCGTTATCACTGGACTAGGATTGAAGCCGGTGGATGTCGTTTTGGTACAGGATGTCTCGGAGAGTATGCTCAGGGATGGTACGGGTCCGAGCCGCCTGGAGGTGGCCCAGGCGGCTGCTATCCAGTTTGTGAATGAATTGACGGACACGGATCGGGTCGCCATGGTTGCCTACAGCACCACGGCTCGGTTGGCTCTGTCCCTGACAGCAGACACCGAGGTTGCAGTAGACCGCATCAACTCCCTCACAGCGCAGGAGGATTGGTATACCAACGTAGGGGATGGTATCCGTGCAGGCTATGAGGAACTGATTAGCTCCACGCGGTATCACTCGAGAACGGTCAAAGCAATGATACTTCTGTCCGATGGAAATGTCAATCAGCCGGGATCTGTTGTCACCGCCGCACAACATGCCATCAGCCAGGCGGTGGCAACTGGCGAGTGTGGTATTCTGATCTACACGATTGGTTTCGGCAATGAGGTCAGCGGGACCCTAATGCAGAACCTGGCTGCCCACGGTGGCGGTGAGTACTACTTTTCGTCCGATGGGACTGACCTGGCAACGATCTATCAGGAGATCGCACTGCAGTTGCGCAATCTGGTGATCACAGATGTCCTGCCGACAGGCGTGGACCTAGACTGCAGCCTTCTACCGGACGACTGGCCGTGTGTCAGGGAAAACGGCCTTACGACCGTTACTGTTCCGATAAGTAACGGTGATCTGGTGACTGACCCCTTGCTCCGTTCCTTCACGGCTACCGTCAATCTGGATCCAAGAGGAGAACATCCAGTCAACGTCGAAGGTTCGAAGATCTGCTACGATGGCCCAGTCATAACGCGGTGTCAAGATTTCGTGAATCCTACGGCCACCGTAGGTGGGCGCAAGATCAGCGGGATTGTTTTTGAGGACCTAGCGTACGACGGCTACTTCAATGGAGATGAAAGCGTACTCCCTGGCGTGGTGGTGACGACTAGCAGCGGGTTGACAAGTGAGACGGACAGTAGCGGAATGTATATCTTTCGCATCTCTGTAACGCCCTCGATAACAGTCGCTGTCGGTATCCCCTCCCACTACGTTACAACTACCAGTGCCATCGCGCACATCCCCCCAATTTCGGATACATACCAGCACAACTTTGGTCTATACACCGGACTGGTCGGCGAGAAACACTCGTGGGATATCAACGCCCCCCCTCTGCTAGAGGGGGACGAACTGGCTTATTCTATTACCATACGTAACATAAGCCCGAATCCACGTCCCAATGTGCTGATCACTGATCTTATCCCGATCCATACCTCCATCAATGGTGACGCTCAAATTGCGCCTTCAGGTTCGGGCACAGTAACCGTCGCTGATGGAATTCTGACAGGGGTTGTTGATTCAATAGCGCCAGGGGAAACGCTCATTGTTAGCTTTCTCGTCACCATAGATGAAGGAACCAGAGGGCAGATAATCCACAATTGCGCGTACGTAACCAGTACCGCGCAGTACTACCGCCTAAGTCTTTCAGATAAGATAGGACCTGTTGATATACTGCCAGTTCCATACCTTAGCAAGGTGGCCAATTCTCAGGCAGTGATGCGGGGTACAGAAATCACTTATACATACATAGTAAGTAACCCTAGTGCTACCCTTACGTTGACCAACGTTGTGATTGAAGACAGTCACCTCCAGACCATCGGGCAGAGTCCTTTCAGTTTACCGCCCAACCAATCGACGGAAGTGCTAACCACAGCCTCCTTAACCCAGAACACCACAAACACTGCCACAGTCACCGGCGAGGTGGAGCTGTATGGGGAGCCCGTTGAAGGGGATCCAGTGACAGCCACCGTTCACGTCATTGAGGGCTTTGTACTGACTCAGGTCTATACTGCGCCAGTGCCTATGTATCACGGTGATACCACAACGCTCTACTACTCGATAGTCAATCAAGATTCGGATGACAGTATCGTGAGTGGCACCACACGCATCATAGATTCATTGGGGCGCACTCTTGGCGAAACGTCGTTTGATAGGTTGCTCCCATCAGCCACGATCTCGGGAGCATCTCCACCGGTCTCTGTACCTCATGATACTGTGATCACTCTCACCAGCACGGCTACGGATGACGTCCAGAGGGTGGTCTTGGTCAGTGATGTGGTTACATTGCCTCCACTTTGTCCTGAGGATATCTGGGAGCGTGACTACAACGATGACGTTAGGAGTATCCAGGTCCCTGAGATCTCCCCCGATGATGACTCACCGCAAATCCACAACTTCTCGGCGAATGATGAAGACTGGGTGTTTCTGCGTGTCTATCCTGGCAGCCAGTCGATTTACACTTTCACTGCCTGTCCCCTGGCACCGGGAGGTGTTCCCATCTCTCTGACCCTCCACCATGGGGGTGAATCTCTGATCACCAGGAGCAACCTCAGCAATCCCCAATCGCCGGTGTTGATTGGCAGAATCATCTCGTGTGGCGAGCAATATGCGTTTTGCCGGTACTTTCTACAGATCCAGTCGTCGGAGAGCGGTTGCGGGACCGAATACAGTCTTTGGGTGGCAGAGACTCCCATATGGACCGTTTGGCTGCCTGTGGTCTTAAGGAATTGATGGTCCCTCTGTGACAATATGGATGAGACAATCCTGCTCGAGGTTGGCCGCTTTGAGTACGAGCTTCTGGCAGGCAATCAGTTAGCATCTGGTCGCGCCGTGGACGTGCGAGCGGGCATCATAGTCTGTACTGCTGTACCAACTCAATGTTGGATATGAACACGGACAGTCTACCAGTGTGTAGCGTTCTCGACTATCAGTTGCTATCTGCGTTCGCTCTCTTGGGCGTGGCGGACTGCAAAGACAAGTAGGTCCTGGCCAATGACGACAACAAGCCCGATGCCGAGATAGACCTTTGGATGCACGTCTACTTCGCCATGGACTGCTGTACTCGCGACTTGCTGCTTATCAATAGCTAGCCCTACAACACCAAGTTCAGTGTCCAAGCGTTTCTCGTGACCCTGCGCGCGAAGGGCTATCGCTTTCCTGTCGTCGTCACCGAAGCAGCCCGCCCCTGCCTGGGCGTTTTCGAGAAGGGCTATTGCTTCACCTCCTTCTCCAACGATGCCTGGGGCGAGTCCAGGGCAGGTGCCCACTCGAATGGGCTGGCCACGAGGCGCGAGGTTCCCAATGCCCCCGCTATTCCGTGGGCCGGCCCTCCAGTGGCCCAGCTTGGCTTTTCAGGAGCTTGTCCCCAATGTGTGACGGTCGCCCTCCGCTCTCTTCCCAACTCATCCGAACCGTTGTATAATCTACCCCGAACTCGGACGATACCAACACGGAACGAGGGGGCCTGATGAAGGAGCGACTGCGCATTCTGATCGCCAAGCCGGGGCTGGACGGGCACGACCGGGGGGCCAAGGTCATCGCCCGGGCGCTGCGGGACGCCGGGATGGAGGTGATCTACACGGGGTTGCGGCAGACGCCGGATATGATCGTGGAGGCGGCGCTGCAGGAGGATGTGGACGCGGTAGGCCTGAGCATCCTCTCGGGCGCGCACATGACGCTGGTGCCCCGGGTGGTCGACGGCCTGCGCCAGGCCGGGCTGGACCACATCCGGGTGTTCGTCGGCGGCATCATCCCGGACGAGGACCTGCCGGCGCTGCAGGAACTGGGGGTGGCGGGTGTCTTCGGACCGGGCACCAGCACCCAGACGGTGAGCGATTTCATCCACGAGCAGTTGGCCGGGGGCTAAGATGGCGGGTGCTTCGCTTCTGGCGGCCGAGGCTCTCGGGGGGAACCGCTACGCGCTGGCCCGGCTGATCTCGCTGGTCGAGGACGACGGCGCGGGCGCGCGCGCCGCGCTGGCCACTCTCTATCCCCACACGGGCCGGGCACACATCGTCGGCGTGACAGGTGCCCCCGGCACCGGCAAGTCCACGCTGGTCAACGAGCTGGCGAAGGCGCTGCGCGTGCAGGACACGAGCGTGGGTGTCGTCGCGGTGGATCCCAGCAGCCCGTTCACGGGCGGCGCGCTCCTGGGCGACCGCGTGCGCATGCGCGACCTGGCGGGCGACCCGGGCGTGTTCATCCGCAGCATGGCGTCGCGGGGCAGCCTGGGGGGGCTGGCGCGGGCCACGAACGACGTGGTCAAGGTGCTCGACGGGGTGGGGTTTGCGCTGGTGCTGGTGGAGACGGTCGGGGCGGGCCAGGCGGAGGTGGACATCGCGCGCACGGCCCACACGACGGTGGTGGTCGAAGCGCCGGGGCTGGGGGACGAGGTGCAGGCGCTGAAGGCGGGCTTGATGGAGATCGCCGACGTGTTGGTGGTCAACAAGGCCGACCGGCCGGGCGCGGCGCAGACGGCGCGGGCGTTGGAGATGGTGATCAGCCGCAACGCCCGCCATTCTCATGGCGAGGTGGAGGACGCCTGGCGGCCGCCGATCCTGCAGACGGTCGCGCTGGATGGCACGGGCGTGGCGGCGGTGCTGGAGGCGGTGGCGGCGCATCGCGAGCACCTGCGCGCGAGCGGGCTGTGGACCAGGCGGGAGCGGATGCGCGTCGAGGCTGAGTTGCTCAATGCGCTGCGGAAGGAGCTGCTTGACCGCGCGCTGGCGCGGGTGGGAGAGGAAGGTATACAGGACTGGGTGGCGCGCATCGCGGCCCGTGAGGTGGACGTGTACACGGCGGTGCGGATTATTCTGGACGCGGATTAACGCGGATTTTGACTGATTTCTGATTTATCCGTACGCGGCGGCGGGCGTTGGGTTTGGAGCACGCTGGGGCGACGTAGCGGGTCGCTGCGATGGTATTGGACGCGGATTGACGCGGATATTCACTGATTGTCTGAGATTGGATCATTCGGGGAGGGGGCCGTGGCTTTGAAGCATGGTGAGACGACGGAGCTGATCATTGGGGCGTTCTACAAGGTCTACAACGGCTTGGGCTATGGCTTCTTGGAGAAGGTGTACCGCAATTCGATGGCCGTGGAGCTGCGTAAGCTGGAGTTGGATGTGGTTCCGGAGGCGCGCATCGCTGTGTACTACGACGGCGGGGTGGTTGGGGAGTACTTCGCCGATCTGTTGGTGGGGGACGCAGTGATTGTCGAACTGAAGGCGGCGAGGAGGCTGCTGGAGGCGCACGAGGCGCAGTTGCTCAACTACCTGAAGGCGACGCCCTACGAGGTCGGCCTATTGTTCAACTTTGGCCCCAAGCCTGAGATGCGGCGCAAGGTGTTCGACAACGCCCGCAAGGGATCCATGCAGTGGCTCAAGCAATGATCGGCGTGATCGGACAAGTCAAAATCAGTAGAATCCGTGTCAATCCGCGTCCGATATTGTGTCACTTGGGAGAGCGCACATGATCGTGGGGAGCAAGGTCCGGCTGCGGCCTATCGAGCGGGATGATCTGCCGCGCTTCGTCGAGTGGTTCGGCGACCCCGAGGTGCGCCGCCATCTGAGCATCTATATGCCGTTCTCACTGGCGCAGGAGGAGCGCTGGTTCGAGAACCTCTTGGGGCGGATCGAGCGGCAGGAGAGCGTGCTCTTCGCCATCGAAACGGCCGAGGGGGTGCACATCGGCAACCTCGGCCTGGACGGTATCAACTGGAAGGACCGGAACGCGGAGCTGGGCATCGCCATCGGCGAGAAGGCGTACTGGAATCAGGGGTACGGCACGGACGCCATCCGCACGATGCTGCGCCTGGCCTTTGGCGAGATGAACCTGCACCGCGTCTCCCTGCGGGTGGACGCCGACAACGGTCGCGGCATCCGCTGCTACGAGAAGGTCGGTTTCCGGCGGGACGGGACCCTGCGCGAGGTCGTGTATCAACAGGAATCGTATAAGGACCAGTATTTGATGAGTATCCTGAAGGCTGAGTTTGAGGCGAGCAATGGAGAGTGAAGGAAGCATGCACGGCAGGATCAAGCTGTTCAGCGGCAGTGGGTGTCCCGCGCTGGCCGAGGAGATCAGCAGTTACATCGGCGTGCCGCTGTCGGAGCGCGACATCATCCAGTTCCCCAACGAGAACATCTTCGTGCGACTGCAAGAGAGCATACGCGGCCAGGACGTGTTCCTGATCCAGACGACCGCATCACCCGTCAACTACAACATCATGGAGTTGCTGATCTTCCTGGACGCGTTGAAGCGGGCCTCACCGGATCGCATCACGGTGGTCCTTCCCTATCTGGCCTACGGGCGCTCCGACCGCAAGGATCAACCCAGGGTGCCGATCACCGCGCGGCTGGTGGCTGATCTGATCGCGATCGCCGGCGCCGGGCGTTACATCACGTTGGATCTGCACGCCGACCAGATTCAGGGCTTCTTCAGCATCCCGGGCGACGTGCTGACGGTTTTCCCCATCCTGTCCGACTACTTCCGTGAGAAGAAGCACGAGAAGGCCGTCGTCGTCTCCGCGGACCTGGGTTTCGCCAAGAAGGCGCGCAATCTGGCGGCCGAGCTGGAGTTACCCCTGGCGTTGGTGGAGAAACGACGCCTGGCGATGGATACGGAGGCGCTGGCGCTGGTGGGTGACGTGGAGGGTCACGACGTCATCATCGTGGACGAGGAGGTGAACACCGGCGGCACGATCGTCAATGCGGCCAACATCGTCCTGGAGCACGGAGCGCGCGACCTCTATCTGTGCTTTGCCCACGCGGTACTGTCTCCCCCGGCGCTGGATCGACTGCGAACCCTCCCGATCAAAGAGATCGTGACCACGAATTCAATTCCCATTCCGCCCGCGAAGCGACTGCCCAATATCACGATCCTCTCCGTCGCCAAGCTGCTGGGAGAGGTGATCCTGCGCGTCCACGAGGGGCGCAGCGTGGGGGAGGTATTTCGGGGCTATCATCGCTACAAGTAGCGCCGGCTCACGCGGCGTCGCTGTCGCGCTTCGTCAGGTAATGCATGCCGGTGTCAAGCTCGACGTAGCCCTCCTTGCCGAACAGCGCCAGCGAGGCGGGGTTGTCGCTCTCGACGAGGGCGGCGATGACGCGCATGCCCTGTTGGTGCAGCGCCTGCTCGGCCGCCGCGATCAACCGAGCGCCATAGCCGCGCCGGCGGTGGTCCGGGTCCACGGCGAGGCGGTTGATCCACCCTTTCCGGCTGTCGTGGGTAGCGACGACAGCGCCCACCAGTTGCCCATCTACTTCCAACCCCAGGATCGTCTGGACGCCGCTGGCGAGTTGGCGGGCCAGGCTGTCCCGGCTGTCGCGCCCCTGGGGCCGGAGGGAGTGCAGCCCAGCCCGTCGCCACAGTGCCAGCAGTTCGTCGTAGTCGTCCAGCCCAAGACGCCGGAGTGAGAGGTGTTCTTTTGGCATCGGGTATCTCCTCGTGGATGTGTATTGCTGAGTGTGTTGCGTGAATGCGTGTTTCGTGTTGCGTCTCGGATGGGCTGAGTGATACGGAATACGCAACACGCGTCGATTGCCATTTTCGCAGTTAAGAACCACCTTGTCAAGAGTGTGCGAGATATGAGAATTCCTGCCCAGACGATGAGTTTCTACGATCTGCGCGACGCGCTGGCGCAGCCGGGCTGCCCGGTGTGTCGCCTGAAGGCCGACTCGGTCGCCCGATTCCTGGACGGCCTCCTGTGGGAGAGCGTCAACGACCCGGGGAGGCGGCGCGAGATCCGCCAGGCGCGCGGTTTCTGCCCGCCGCACGCCTGGAGCCTGGTGCGCACCAGCGCGTCGCTGGGGGCGGCGATCATCGCGCGCGACGTGCTGCAGAGCGTGCTCAAGACGGTTGAAGGCGCTTCTTTCCAGGCCTCGCCTCCGTGGTCGGTGAGACGCATGCACGAGGCGCTGGATGCCGGCAAGCCGGCGGCCGCCACGGCGGAATTGGTGGCCCAGCTCGAGCCCCAGGCTGATTGCCCGGCCTGCGTGTGGGCCGAGAAGATGGAAGGCATATACGTTGACGGATTGCTGGGCCATCTGCTGGGTGAGGAGGGCCTGCTGGCCGAGTATGAAGCGTCCGACGGCCTGTGCCTGCCGCACCTTCGGCTGGCGCTGGCGCGGGTGCGCAGCAGGCGGGTGTTCGAGGCGCTGGTGAACGCCCAGCGGACTATCTGGGGGCGGCTGGTGGCGCACCTGGACGAGTTCATCCGCAAGAACGACTACCGGTTTCAGGGCGAGGATTGGGGCGAGGAGCGGGACGCCTGGCTGCGGGCGATCGAGGCGCTGGCGGGCGCGCGTCCTGGATGAGGCGAGGTGCCGCTGGGGGAGCTATGCCGGGCCGCCGATTTCGCATCGCCATGTTGAGCGTGCACACGTGCCCGCTGGCCACGCTGGGGGGCAAGGAGACGGGCGGGATGAACGTCTACGTGCGCGATCTGTCGCGCGAACTGGCCCGCCGGGGGCATCACGTGGACGTCTACACGCGGCTGCAAGACCCCACGCTCACGCGCATCAGCCACGGGCTGGGCCGGGGGGCGCGGGTGATTCGTCTGCCCGCGGGGCCGGAGCGCCCCTACGACAAGCACCGGGTGTACGATCACCTGCCGCAGTTCGTGGAGGGCCTGCTGGCGCAGGCAGCATCCGATGGGCTGCGCTACGACGTGTTGCACAGCCACTACTGGCTCTCCGGCGCGGTGGCGCAGGAACTGCGCCGGCGCTGGGGCGCGCCCATCGTGCACATGTTCCACACGCTGGGCAAGATGAAGAACGCGGTCGCCCGGCGGCCCGAGGAGCGGGAGACGGAGCGGCGTATCGCCGTCGAGACGGACCTCGTACACGGTGCCGACGCGCTCGTCGCTGCCACGCCCGCCGAGAGGGAGCACCTGGTGGGGTTGTACGCCGCCGATCCGGCCCGTATCCGCGTCATCTCGCCCGGTGTGGACACGGAGCGCTTCCATCCCATCCCGCCGGCGTATGCCAAGGAGCGCATCGGGCTATGCCCGGAGCGCCGCAGCATCCTGTTCGTGGGCCGTATTGAGCCACTGAAGGGCATTGATAACTTGCTCCGGGCCATCGCGCTCGTCGTTGACCGGCAGCCGAAGGTGAGGGCGCGGCTGTGCGTGCCCATCGTCGGCGGTGACCCGGACCGCATCCACGAGGACGACGAGATGGTGCGGCTGCACGATCTGCGCGAGGAGTTGGGCGTCGCGGACGTCGTGATGTTCCTGGGGGCCAAGGACCAAGACTTGCTGCAGTACTACTACTCGGCGGCCGAGATGGTGGTGATGCCGTCTGACTACGAGAGCTTCGGCATGGTGGCGCTGGAGGCGATGGCGTGCGGCACGCCGGTGATCGCCTCGGACGTGGGCGGGCTGGCTTTCCTGGTCAAGGACGGGCGCACGGGCTACCGCGTGCCCGCCCGCGACCCAGAGGCGCTGGCGGCCCGGATCACGCGGCTGCTGACGGACGAGGGGCTGCGGCGGCGCATCGGGCATCGCGCCGCGTGCTGGGCCGAGTCCTACGCCTGGCCGCGCATCGCGGATCGGATTGAAGGGGTGTACGGGGAAATCGCTTGAGCGCTCTCATTTGGACGACCAGGCCCCCACCCCTAGGGATGGGGGCCTGGTTGCGTTGCCGCATACCTGAGTGGATCTTAGCTAGAAGCGTCAGCGTTGACTTATAGCGATGACTATTGGCAGGAACCATCGATGCCAGGTCGCGGCCTCGAGATCACTCGCGGTCAGTGTGTCGTCTGAGAGGGTGATAGGCAACGCTGTGGTGACGGCCACGCACTTGTCGTGCTGCCTGATTCTATGATTGGGCGGATTCCCAGTTTGGAAGTCCAGTTGGTACCATTCACCATCTGTGTCCTGGCAAGATATCTCATCAGAACCAACCTCGATGAACATTGCATCCACCGATGCGCTTGGGCCCTCGTTGGTCGTCACCGATGCGCTTCTGGTCTGATTGTCTCGGCCGTTGTAGTAGATGGATCCGGCACCCCCGGTACTGGTTGGCTCCAACCTGCCGCTGGGGTTGAACTCCGTGCCAACCTTGATCTGCAGCGTGCGACTTTCGCTTGCCTGGAGCGTGCCCACGGACCACGTCAAGGTCTCCTGGACCATGCCGTTGTTGGGATCGTTGGGCGTTGCAGGATTGTTGCCCTTCTTAGCCGTGACCGTGACGTTGGCCTCGTCATCCGTCCAGAACGGCTGCGCCTGGTTACTGAAGGTGTCTTCGACCTCGACCCCCGTCAGTTCCGTGTCGCCGCAGTTTTCCACCGTGATCTCTACCAGGAAGTAGAAGAGGTTCTCTGTGTTGGCGGTGCCGGGCGGATCGATATCGCGCATCACGGCGACCGGAATGATCTTGTCTTCCAAGGGGAGGTCGTCCGACGTACGGTACGGCCCGTCGATCGTCTTGACCAGCTCGATGCAGTCCGGCCTCGGCGTCGTCTCTGGCACGGTGATGGTCACGGTCGCATCGGCGGTGTCCTCCTCGCTGGTGTCTTCCTCAGTGACGGTCGCCGTGTTGTCGAGGTCGTACGTGCCCGGCTCGGCACTGTCGTTGGTCACCGTCTTGTCGATGGTGTAGGTGGCCGAGTCACAGGGATTCCAACCGCCCTCGGGGTAGTCGTCTGTGACCGATAAGCCATCGGGGATGGTCTGCACGTCGGTCACCGTGGCGCAGGCGTCTTCCTCGCTGGTGGGTGCGTCGGGTAGGTCGAAGGAAATGCGGTAGTGGAAAATGTGTTCGCCATCGGGGTGGTTGGCCAGCGTGACGTAGGCCACGTTATTGTAGGTAGCGTCCTCGACCGGGCTGAAGGGGAATTCGTATTCCCATTCTCCAAGCCCTCCGGCCGGGATCCAGCTCTCACCAGCAACGGTCTCGCGGGTCAATTCGATCCAATCACCTGAGCCAGGGAGTTTGTATTCGATCACATCCTCTACCAGCAGGATGTGGGCTGCGTTCTCGACGTCGTTCTGCGCGGAGATCGTCCCTTTGACGGTGTAGCTGTCGCCCGCGGCAGAACGGACGACGTCGATGGTGTAGGTTACGTCGCTGCTCTCTCCCTCGGCCAACTCCAAGGCGTCAGGTTCTACCGACTTGGTGATGCTCCAGTCGTAACTGCGGGCCCAAAGGACCTCGACCGTCTTCTCTACGTCCAAACTGGTCGGTCCTTCCCCGGTCCAGGTCTTGGTGGACGGCTCGTCGGTCAGCTCGCCTTCGGTGTAGACCTCGTCGCCGCCGTCAATCCAGGCACGGATTTGAGCGCTGCCGGGGGTGGTCGAGACGATGGTCACCGTGGCCTGGCCTGAAGCGTCGGTCTCGACCTCGACATACTGATTGTCGTTGCTTTCGAATGCACCAAAGGTTGTCGAGAAGCTGACCAGCACTCCCTCCAGCGGATCGCCATACTGATCCCGCACTGTCGCCGTAAAGTCGTGCGAGGTATCGGTCGGCAGTTGGTTTGTCGCGTCGTCCGGGTCGAGGGTCAAGGTGGTGGGCTCCAACTCGACGCCGAAGTAGTGACTAGGATCTGCGTCCTCAACGGTGATGCCGTCGTAGTCACCGGTGACCTTGGCGGTGTTGGCATATTGGCCAGCCTCGGCAGTCCCGCTTTGGGAGCAGGTGGTGTCGTCGACAGCCCCGGATGCCAGGAATCCGATGGTGCAGGTATAGTCGTCGGCCGGACTGTCCGGCGTGCCGTTGTCGTCCACGACCGTGACGTCGTTCAAGTCCAGGTCGCCGGTGTTCTCGACGCGGTAATTCCATACCACTGTCTCACCCACCACGATCTCGGGGCCGGACGGCGTATCGGCGTCGTCGCCGTTGGTTGACTTCTCAATGTCGATGGACGGAGCGACGCCGAGGTAATTGGCGTCGTCGGTGTCCGTGTACGTCTCCTTGACGTAGGTGCCGGTGGCGGTGGCGGTGTTGGTGTGCTGGCCCTCCTGGGCCGCGAAAGGTCCGATGGTGCACTCGAAGGACTCGCCGGGGTCCAGCTCAGCCGGCACCGTGCATTGGCTGTCGATCTGGGCGTCGAAATCGGAGTCGGCGAGCGTCACGTCGCTCAGTGTGACGCCCCTGAGGTTGGTCACTACGAACTTGAACCATACCGTCTCGCTCCCGGCCTGTACCTCGGGGCCGGTGGTTTCGTCGGCATCGTACCAGGTGTTCCCAGCATCAACGGTGACGTACTTCTCAAGATTGATGGAGACGCCCGTGTAGTTGGCGTCGTCGGTGTCTGTGTACGTCTCCTTGCCGTAGGTGCCGGTGACGGTGGCGGTGTTGGTGTGCTGGCCTGCCTCGGCAGGGAAGGGTCCGATGACACACTCAAAGGACTCTCCAAGGCCCAGACTGTAGGGTACTGCGCATCCTTTGAGCGCGTCGGTGAAGACGCTGTCGCTCAGTGTGACGTCTGTGAGGGTGGTGTTGCCCATGTTGGTCACTATGAACTTGAACCAGACGGGACTGTCGGCCGATACCTGGGGGCCAGGTGGTAAGTCGGCATCGTCCCACGAGCCCTGGTCGTCTACAGATACCAGTTTCTCAACGTCGAGGTGGGGCCATACAGCACTGGCCAGGTCGATGCACAAAAGGCTCGCCAGGATCGCGACAACAGTGGCCAAAGGCAACCAACGCCTAATCTTCATCTTGTGTTTCCTCCTACGTTAGTTCTCTGTCTGGATGATGAACTGATTCAATCCAGGACTGGGCTCGAACGAGCGGGCAGCGGACGTGGCAATGGATATCGTATCCTGGATGGCGCGCGGGTAGTTATGTTATGTGTTGGTAGGGAACCTCCTTCCGCCCGTTGCCCCGGCAACGGTGCAGGGAAGGGCCAAGGTATGCACGATTGTACCAGCGGCGAGTCACGTTCCAGTCACATCGCAGCTAGAAATTTGCTAGAGCGTCAAGGCAGGGCGGCGCCTTTTCTAGCAGGTTTCCAGGACGTTGAGGGCCAGGGTTGACCTGCTGCCTGCCGACTCTGTTGCAGGGGATGATGCGCCCAGGCTATCACTACGGCTGGGGCATGTCAGTCACTCGCTACGATGCCTGGCGAGGGGCTGTAGCTCACGTAGAAGTCGCAGGCGCAGTCGTCGCGGTCGGCACCTGGCGGGTAGCGCTTGAGGGATGCCTCCGATGGGAGGCACTCGCCAGGGCTCAACGGATACGGGGCCACACCGGCCCGGGGCTCGCCGCCCCAGGCGACGCTGTCCACCGGCGCGCCGCCAGCGTCTGTGAGCACGACCTCATCGCTGCCGTTCCCCAGGGCCAGGCCGAAGCCGGCCCACGATCCGGCGGGTGCCAGATCGGGCACGGCGGCGTCGCAGTCGATCCACTCGTAGGCGGGGCTATAGCCGTGCGCGGCGGCGAAGTCCGTCGCACAGGCCGCCAGCACGGCTACCTGGCCGTGGAGGAGGCGCGCCCCGGCGGGGAACGCGTAGCGACCGTCGCCGTAGTCCCCCGGGCTCTGCGCATCCCCCACCGTCCAGCCGGAGATGTCGCTCTCCGCACCGGGGTTATAGAGCTCGATCCACTCCTTGCCGGCGTCGTCGCCGCCGGGGTTGACGAAGACCTCGGTGACCAGGGGGTAGCTGGCCGGGGGGACGTGGTCGCGCATGGCCAGGGGCAGATGGGCGCGATAACACATCGGGGCGTGGCCGGTGGCGTAGTCGTGGTCGAAGATCGCGTGCATCCAGTCGTAAGCTTCGGCCGAGCGGATCTGAAGCGCGACCTCGCGGTTGCCTTTGCTGGAGGTCTCCGTGCCGTTGATGCTGCCCAGGTGGACCCAGCGCTCGCCGCCCAGGCTCACCAGGAACACCTTGGCGTGGATGCCCAGGCCGGTGGTGTTTGCCAGGTGGCAGGTGAGGTTGAGTCCTTCCTGGGCGGCGCTTTCGTTGAGCGCCAGGCAGGTCTCGGTGTTGCTCGAAGGGTGGTAGCCGTCCAGCAGGACGCGGACCTCGGCCCCCCGCCGGGCCGCGGCAAGGAGGGCCTCGATGCGCGGATTGCGCCCCACTGGCCCGGCGTCCGCCGCCCACGTGAGGGGCTCGTTCATCTGCATGGCGGCGACGTGATCGCCGCTGCCGGCCCGGCCCAGCAGGCCCAGGAGGCTGTCCCGGTCGCGCAGGCTGTGTTCCGGCGCGTGGATCACGCTGACGTGGGTGGCCGTCGTCACCAGGGGAGCGGTGAAGGCGGTGGTGTACGTCGTCCAGTCGGGTGGGGGGAGGGGGGTGAAGTCCTCGGGCGGGGCGTAGTCGATATCGTAGGGGGCCACGTCCAGATGGTGCAGGGGATCGCAGTCGCGGCGGAAGACGTCTGCCAAGCGAGCGACGACGGCGGGGTCGTCGGTCACGGCGACGAAGCCCCGGTGGCCCATGGTGCCGTTCTCCTTGGGGTCGGCGGGCATTGAGTTCTCCCCGAAGTTGTCGGTGCTCACCAGCGCCAGCCGGTCGTCCACGAGGATGAACTTGGCGTGTTGGAAGCGATAGCGGGCGGCGCTCTCGCCGATCAGGAACACGGTGCTGGTCGGCGGCCTGTGGGTGCGCGTGATGACCCATTTCTCCACGTCCTCCATGCCGCTGGCCGGGCGGCTCTCGAGCAAGGCGGTCACGAGCACGCCGGCCTGGATGCGGTCTTGGATCACGGGGTAGAGGGCGGGGCTCTTGAGCGTGTAGGCCTCGATGCGCAGCGTGTGCCGGGCCGAGGCGATGGTCTGGGAGACCAGGTCCAACGCGCCTTCGGGGGCCACGGCCACGCTCACGGTGGAGGTGGCCCTGATCTCCGCCGGTAGGAAGAGCGGCTCCAAATCCCAGCCGGGGTAGCGCAGCCTGCGCCCATTGATGGGGTCGGCGGGATCCTGCGCCCAGTCGGCGGCGGTGTCCGTGTCGGGCACGGGCAGGCCGGTGCGTTGGTCCAGCTTGCGGTAGAGGACCTGCCCGCTGCCGAAACCGGCGCACGGGTAGGGCACGGCAGGGCCGGTCCACCCGTGAGACACCGATCCCGTACCGTACGCCACGGCGTCCACCACGCTGCCATCGGCGTCCAGCAGGTAGGCGCTGTCGCCATCGTCGGCGAGGAGGCCGACGGGCCAGCTCCCGTCGAGCGTGGCGACGGGCCGGGTGATGGCCTGCGCGGCCCAGCCGGCGTCGAACCCCCACACGGGGTAGAATCCGTCGCCGTCCTGGGCCAGCCAGACGATCTGCCCGGGGGCCACGCGCGCTCCGGGCGGGAAGCAGGCGCGGCTGGCCGAGGAGAGGGCGTCGTCCAGGCACCAGTTGGCCAGCGTGACGGTTTGCGGGCCGACGTTGACGAGCGCGGCGGCCTCGCCGCTCCCCCAGTAGTTGGTCGGAGCCAGGGCGTATATCCGGACCGGGGGGAGGGCGCTCATCGTCCAATGGGCGACGTTGTTCGACGTGACCGTCTCGCTGGCGGTGGTCGTGGCGCTCACCAGGTTCGTGAGGGGACCGGAGGCGGTGCCGGTCACGCGGGCGGTGAGGGTGATGGTGTGGCGGGTGCCGGTGGGGACGTCGCCGATTTGCCAGACTACGTGCTGCCCGACGGCGGTGAACGGGAAGGGGCTGGCCTGGGAGACGAAGGCCACGTCGAGGGGGAGCGTGTCGGTCAGCCACGTGGCGGTGGCGGTGGCGCGGCCAACGTTGCTGATGACAATCCGGTAGGTGATGGACGTGCCCGGTGCAGCGGAGGCGGGGCCGGTCTTGGCGACGACGAGGTCTGCCACGTCTTCGACGGGCGGCCGGGCGCAGGCGTTGCAGGCCCTGGGTGTGCCGTTGATCGGGTCGCCGCCGGCGTCGAGGCCGTTGCGCGTGACGCCGTCGTTGGTGCGCCAGTTGGCGTCCGCGTCGGGGGCGCCGGGGTCCACGCGCTCCATCGTCGCGTAGGTGAGGTCGCCGGCGGAGGCGGTCCCGGCCGGCCAGCCGCCGCCGGCGCCGTTGGCCGTGTCAACGAGCGTGCCCGCGCCGTCGTGCAGCCGCACGCGCTCACCGGCGTTGTTCATCTGGCCTCCACCGTATGCCTGATCTGCGTCGACGTCGCTGACCGCCCGATTGTCCCTTTCGAGCAGGTAGTAGCCATGGGGGCCGATGTCACCGCTCAACGTGATCGTCGCCGGCGATCCATCGGCGAAGGAGATGGTCCAGCCCGCCAGTGAGGTCGTCGCGGCGGTGGTGTTGTACAGCTCGATCCACTCATCCCAACTGCTGGCCGCGGTGCCCATCCAGGCCACCTCGTTGATCACGACGTCGCCGGGGCTTGCCTCCGACAATGGCGCGGACGTTGATCGCGCGTCCGCCCGCGCCGTCTGCTCGTGGGTGCCCAGCCCGCCCATCACCGTCGCCACGAGCAGCCCACCCAGCAAGCACGCTCCTGCCAGCCCGATGGTACGCTGCGTTGCTCTGTTCGCCGTCCACTCGCTCATTTGGCCCCTCCTGCCACACGCGATTGGAAATCGCGGCTACGAAAAACCTTGCTTCCTTGTCCCGCCTACCCACGTGAGTCAGCACCTGAGCTTCCTGCGTCCGTGCACAGGAGTGGCTTCTGGTGTATTGACAGGGTATGCGGCATGATACATACTATCTCCAGGGGGTAGATGTGGCTGATCAAACCCGCACAACCAATATCGAGTTGAGGAACGTGGTTCCTCCCGGCCAGACAGCGCGGTTGGATATTCACGTCCACGTGTCGGCAACGCTCAACATCACGCCTTTTGTTGCTCGACAGAAGGTGGGTGGCTTGGTGCTCTCCAGGGTGGGCACTGGCGTTGCCGCCGACGAGCCCTCGTTTATCGTGACCGGAGAGCGCGTCCTGTGGCGCGTCCCTCTGTTCCTGGCTCTGCCTGGCCTGGGTCGCCTGGGTGAGGTCGGCGAGATCGACGTGGATGCCCAAACGGGAGAGATACTGGCCGACCAGTCTACGCTGGAGCGAATCATCGAGAATGCCAGACGGATTGCTCCCGATTCCACACCATAAGCAGAGCCGCCCCGGCGCCTGTCTACCCGCGTGTGCCCAGATGGTGTTGGGAAGCCTTGGCGGGGACTTTGCCGAGGCTCATCTGGCCCACGTGATGGGATCGTATTGGTTTGGAACTCCGGCCAGTCATGTGTTGAGATTGTCTTCCCTTGGATACCGGGTGACATACGAGCGAGCCTCGTTCGAGCAATTGCGTGTCTATCTTTCACGGCAGGTGCCGTGCATTGTGTTCTACGCACCGGCGGTCTGCCATACTGGGATGAGGATGTTCCACACGCGCTTGTTGTAGCCGGGATTGAGAAGGCGATGGTCCATCTCCACGACCCAGCCTTGGACACCGGTCCCACGTCAGTGGATACGGCCACATTTCTCCTTGCCTGGGCTGAGTTGGACAACTACTGCGCGACGATTGAGCCAAGCCCCTGAACTGCCAGCGAACTATAGTTCCACCTCCTGTCTCCGAAATGATGTCCCGCTGCTGGAGCGATTCTTCTGCGTCGGATTCTGCGCGCCGTCGCTGCCAGACGTACAGCCCACCCAGCACGGCTAACGGCAACACCACCGCCAGCCCCAGGAACCACCACGGGTCCAGCCTGGGGAGTGCCGAGAAGCGGTCGAGGTTGAGGAGGATCAGGGCCGCTGCCGTCCAGACGGTCAGGAAATTGGGGACGGCGTCGCCGGAGCGGAACAGTCGCAGCCCCGCGGTCCGCCGCCGGGTGAAGGGGTAGAACAGATTGCTCCCCATGAAGCCGAGCTGATCCTCCAGGATGTGGGCGGCGAAGCTGAGGCCCACGACCAGCCCGGCCCATAGGGGTGTCTGGGTCGGGCTTGGGCGGCTGGCGGACTCGATCAGGGCGGCGATCCCGGTCGTCTCCAGCCCCAACGCCGCGGCCAGCGTCAGGCTGTGGGACCAGCGCCGGTGCCAGTCCAGGAAGTGGACGTGCAGGCGATCTCCCTGTCGCTCGAACCTGAACGAGGGGCCGCTGAAGATGTCGATCTTGATCTCCTCGTCGTAGGTGTGTACGAGGGGCGCGCCGATGTTGGCCCGGGCCTCGGTCGCTCTCGGCGGCTCGGAACCGGGGAGGGGGACCTGGCCGGTGTTCACGAGCGGGCCGATGCGAACTGTCACCTCACCGTATCCTTGTGGGGACGGGGATCCTTCTGTACCTTGGCCAGAAACCAGGTTTTGCGGAAAAAACTTGGGTTCGACATCGTATCCTTGTTGGGGTGGGGACTCCCCTCCGCGCTGGCCAGAAACCAGGTTTTGCGGAAAAAACCTGGTTTCGACATCGTATCCTTGTTGGGGCGGGGTCTCTCTGTTCCACTGCCCCGGGTCGAAGCGCACGGTGTACTGTCGCCACAGATCGGGCCCCAGCCGGATGGTGTGCAACATGACGTTCTGCGACGTCCCGCTCTCGTAGGCCCGCCGCATCGCCTCCGCGACCTGCTGGGCGATCTGGCGCGCGTCCGGCTCCGGTCCGGGGTCAGTCTCGGGGTCGTCGCCGTTTTCGACCGGGCACGCTTGATGTACGTCAAGGGTGGCGCGCAGCCGATCGAGGAGTGCCGTCGCTCAGCATTATAGTACCGCATTCTCTCGTCCACAACCGTGACCAACTCGCCCTGACTCTGGGCTTCCAGAAACAGCGAGTGTCCCTTGCCTTTGAAATGTTCGTTGAAGGACTCTATCTCTGGACTGCCTTTGGCTCCCCCCAATGCATACGAGAGCCGCGACCTGTCTTTCAGAAGCAACTGCGCCGTCCATCTTTCTGCCGATCAACCGTTCCAACTCGGCGATCCGTCGCTCGTACTCAGCTACGATGCTGTCCTGCGAGAGTGTCTCTGGGCCTTTCTCGAAGAACGTTTTTTCCAGGCATTGGCCGTGTTGGGGTGAACCCCATACACTTTCGCTACTTGCGCTGGAGTTTTGGCACCAGTCAGTAACTCGGTGACTACGAGGTCAGCTTCACACAGTACCTACTGCTGCGACTCTTGGGGAAATATCCGAGTCAAGGCCCGAGCGCTGAGGGTTCGGGGTGTGCTCGCGTCTGCGCGATTTGAACAATTGTACACGATATTGACATTTGTACAATCTTGTGGTACACTACGGTAGCTGAGTGGGGAGCCAGGCAAATCGTAGGTCAATACAGCAAGCACCGCTAGTCGGTGCGAGTTGGTTCTGTCGAAACGATTTGTCCCCCAGTGGAGAAAGAGAATAGAAATGAGAGGATACTTGCATGCCAGATCAGATGTCCCCTGAGGAACGCTTCATAGCAGCGGCGAGCCTACAAGAACCCGATCAAGTGCCGGTGTGCCCGTGGCTGACCAGCGCATTCTACAGCGAGCATTATGGGGTTGACCACAGCCAGTGGTACTCCGACCGTGAACTCCAATTAAGGGCCATGGTTGAGTTCTATACGCGTTTTCCAGATATGCAGTACTTCCCTGGCTTCCGCGCTTCTGGTGGTTCCACCATCGAGGCCTCCGCCTTGGGTTGCGAGATTGTCACCCTTCCAGGTCAGTCTCCACATGCCAACCCGGTCGTGCACGACCTGAGGGCCGATGTCCCCAAGCTCAAAGTGCCTGATCCTGAGAAGGATGGACGGATGCCGATAGTACTGGATCACTACTATTGGCTGGCCGAGAAACTGCCAGAACACGGCTACGAGATCACAGCCGGTTTCCTGCACGCTCCCTTCGATGTCGCTCTCCTGGTGCGGGGCGCGACCGACTTACTCATGGAGCTGATGCTTGATCCTGAGGGCACACATACGCTCATGGAGGTCGTCACAGAGACGTGCATTATGTGGGCCAACGCCCAGTACGAAGCCTCCGGTGGCACCATGCGACACATTATGTTCTCCGATGATGCCGGGGGCCAGTTGTCGCCTAAACAGTGGTCCGAGTTCTCCGGACGCTATATCAAACGCCTGGTTGAAGGTATACCGGAGGGCGTCATCACAATCGCCCACAATTGCCATCGCGTGAGTCACATCATTGACATGTACCCGGACACCGGGATTGACGCGCTCCAATTGGCCCCAGAGATGGACATTGGGGAGGCCAAGGCACGTATCGGCGACCGGGTGTGTCTCATTGGCAATCTCGACCCATTGCAAACCCTGGTCAGCGGCACGCCAGATGAAGTTGACCAGGAATGTCGTGAACTGATCGCCAAGGCCGGCCCGGGCGGCGGTTATATCCTGAGTGCATCGGGGTGCCTGAACGAGGCCACGCCGCTGGGGAACATCGAGGCGATGATGCGGGCGGGAGACAAGTACGGTCGCTATCCGCTCTCCTCGTGAAGCGAATCTGAAGAGACTCGGAGACGGAACGCTATGAAAACAGACACGATGCGCGCCGTGGTGTACCTGGAGCCATGTGTGCTGGAGCTTCGCGATGTACCTATTCCCAGTCTCGAGCCGGATGGCATCCTGGTGCGAGTCCGCGTTGCACTGACCTGCGGCACGGACGTCAAGACGTACCGGCGGGGTCATCCCAAGGTTCCCCCGCCCACGCGGTTCGGCCACGAGTTTGCTGGCGACGTGGTGGGGGTGGGCGCTGAGGTGCAGGGATTCGAGCCTGGTATGCGTGTCGTCGCCGGGAATTCTGCGCCTTGTAACACCTGCTTCTACTGCAAACACGGCCAGCAGAACCTGTGCGACAACCTGACGGTCAATCTCGGGGCTTTCGCGGAGTATATCCACGTGCCCGGCCCCATCGTGCGCCAGAACACGTACCAGATCCCAGACACGCTCCCCTACCGGCATGCGGCACTGATGGAACCGCTGGCCTGCGTCGTGCACGGGCAGCACCTGGTGGGGATACAGCCAGGCGATACCGTGGCCATTGTTGGGGCTGGAGGACCGATTGGGTTGATGCACTTGCAGTTGGCGCTGCGTCAGGGGGCGGCGCAAGTGATCGCCGTTGACCTCAATGACGAACGGTTAGCAGTGGCCGAGCGCCTCGGCGCAACCTGCACCGTGAACCCCGAGCGCGATGACCCTGTTGCCGTGGCCCGGGATCTGACCGAGGGGCGCGGGGCTGACGTGGCTATCGAGAGCGCCGGCGCCAAATCAGCCTGGCTGACGGCGGTCGCTGCTGTTCGCAAGGGCGGGCGCGTGCTGTGGTTCGGGGGCCTGCCGGGCGGCACTCAGATTGAGCTAGACACGCTTCGCGTGCATTACGACGAGTTGACACTCATCGGCCCCTACCATCTCACGCCACGTGATTGCTTCCGGGCGTTGCAGTTGATTGAGCATAGCGTCATAGATGCAGATTCGCTGGTCACCCATGAGCGCCCACTGGAGCAGTTGGAGGAAGCGCTCCAGATGATGATGGCAGGGCAGTGCGTCAAAACGGCGATCCTGCCAGGCTAGCGGAGAAAAGCCGATGCCCAGAATACCCGAGACGATGAAAGTTGCGGTCTACTATAACAACCAAGACGTGCGGTTGGAGGACCGTCCTGTGCCGCAGATCGGGCCTGGCGAGTTGCTGGTCAAGATCGAGGCTTGCGGATTGTGCGGTGGCGACACGATGGAGTGGTATCTGGTGCACAAAGCGCCAGTCATTCTGGGGCACGAGCCGACCGGCATAGTCGTCGAGGCGGGAAAGGGCGTAGAGAAGTTCAAAGCAGGCGACCGTGTCTATATACACCATCACGTGGGGTGTATGGCCTGCCACTACTGCCTGCGTGGGGACTTCACTATGTGCGAGCACTTCACACAGGTGAATATCGAACCAAACGCTTTCGCCGAGTACGTCCGGGTGCCGGCCGAACTGGTGCGGCTGGACACGCACCTGCTGCCCGACAACGTGTCTTTCGAGGAGGGCACTCTGATCGAGCCGCTGGCTTGCGTGCTCAAGGGGATCAAGGTGGCGGGTGTCCAGCCCGGCGATACCGTCGCGGTGATCGGCGCGGGGCTGATGGGTTTGGGGTTCATTCAGTTTGCCCGCATGTGGGGGGCAGCGAAGATCATCGCGTTCGACTTTTCGGACTGGCGTCTGGAGAAGGCGCGGAAACTGGGAGCGAACCACATCATCAACCCCAAGCTGGAGGACGGGAAGGCCCGCCTCTTTGATCTGAACGAGGGCCGTGGAGCCGACTCAGTCATCGTGACACCGCACGAGTTAGCACCGGTCAAGTTCGGGCTGAGCCTGGCGGGTAAGGGAGCGACAGTACATATGTTCGCCCCACCGCCGCCTGACACGGAGCTCAAGCTGGACCTCAACGATTACTTCTTCCGCCAGCTCACGCTGACAACCACGTACTCGACGACGCACATTGAGACCCGGCAGGTGCTGGCATTCATGGCGAACGGGCGCATCGCCACGCGGGAACTGCTCACCCACCGCCTCGGGCTGGATCGGGTGGCCGACGGAATCCGGTTGCTGGAACAGGCAGGCAAGTCGTTGAAGATAGCCATTATTCCAGCTTTGACTGGGTAGGGGGGCGACGTAAGGACTGAGCGATGGGAAAACTGAGTGTAGGGCTGGTCGGTGCCTACTTCCCGAACTTTGCGGCTGAACAGTACCGCGTCTACCCACGGGCAGTGGCGGCGCTCAGACGACTGGCCACAGAGTGGAATTTTGATCTGGTGGCGGTTGAGGCTGGTGTGCAAACAGTCGAGCAGGCCGAGACCGCCCGACGCCGACTCGAGGACGCCGGCGTTGACTTTGTGCTCATCCAGGCCAGTTCCTTCGCCACAGGTGATGTATTTCTACCCCTGGCCCAGATGGATGTTCCCCTGGGGCTGTGGGCAGTGCCGGAGCCTTCGTTGGAGGGGGAAATCCCGCTCAACTCGTTCTGTGGACTCAACATAGTCACCAGCATCACCCGAGTCAATCTCAGGGAGCGGCGATTTCCATTCAAGTGGTTCTACGGCGATGTTGACGACGACTGGTTTCGTCGCCGCCTTGGGCTGACGGTGCAGGCATTGACAGCCCTGAAACAATTGCGGCAGGCACGCATTGCGCTCGTCGGTGACGTAGCGCCCGGCTTCTTCAATCTGACTTACGAACCCGAGGGTATCGAAACACGCCTGGGTGTGCAGGTGGAGCAGGTAGCACTGGACGAGGTATTTAAGAGAGTGAAGGGGTATGAAGCGCCACGAGTATCTGCGCTGGCCGCCGAGATAGCGGAGCGAGCCACTGAGGTAGCAGTGAGCGAGAAGTGGATGGAACGCACCGGGCGCATTGTTCTGGCGTTGCGTGACGTGGCGGACGACGGCGGGTACAACGCCCTGGCGCTACGTTGCTGGCCCGAGTTTCAGAGCGAGTTGGGGGGCATCGGGCCGTGCGCAGCGGTGGCTTGGCTAAACGAAACAGGTTTGCCAACCTCTTGTGAGGGTGACGTACTCGGTGCGGCCAGCATGCTCACCCTTCAACTCCTCAGCGGTGGACCGACGACACTGATGGACCTGGTGGCGGTCTTGGAGGACCAAGGACTGATCCAACTGTGGCATTGTGGGCCTGCCCCGGCCAGCCTGGCCGATCAGGCCGGCCAGCGACTTACCCATCACCCGACACTGGATCGGGCCAGCCCACCTGGGACGCCTCCTAGCGGCGTCTCATCCGACCTGGTTCTGGCACCTGGGCCAGCCACAGTCATGCGCTTCACCCCGGCCGCCGACCGCGCGTTCTTGATGTCGGTTGACGTCGTCGAAGGACCTACGCGGGGATATGATGGCAGTCGGGGATGGCTGGCCAACCTGCACATCAATGAAGAGCCGTCGGATGTCCCGGACCTCATTGAAACGATTTCTTACCACGGCCTGCCACATCACTACCCGGTGGCCCTGGGCGACTGGGGTGACGTGTTCCGCGAGTTGGCCGCTTGGGCTGGGATAGAGGTTCTGAAGAAAGCGCCTTACAGGGATTACTTAGTCTCTCCGTCGTGATTATCCGAGTCACGTCGCGCCTTACCCCGGCTGGACCTGGCGATCCAGCCGCTGGGCGACAGATTTGATAATCCGTTGCAAGCGTGAGCGTCACCTTATGTCGCACCGGGAGCAAAGCAGATTGTGCTGAACGAAAGGAGGTGAACTATATCAGAGCACAGATACAGAGGTACAGGATACGAGTGTTCGGTTAAGTATCTATCACAAACTACAAGAAAGGAGAGAGAAATGGCTCGCAAACTGTTCGTCCTGCTGGGCCTACTGATGGTTGTGGCCCTGATCCTTGGTGCCTGTGCCGAACCCACTCCAGAGCCAACTGAGGCGCCTCCAGAGGTTCCAGCCGAAGCCCCAACCGAGGCACCGACCGAGGCAGCGCTGGGTCTTCCTGGAGAACTGGCTGGCATGACGTGGGAGGAGGTCGTGGCCGCTGCCGATGGCCAGGAGGTCAACTATTGGATGTGGGGTGGCAATGACAAGATCAACGCCTGGGTGAACGGCTGGCTGGCTGACCAGTTCAAGGAGAAATACAACATCACTCTGAATCAAGTGCCAGTCGCTGGCCCCACCGAGTTCATCAACCAGGTGTTAGGCGAGAAAGAGGCTGGCCAGGATACGGACGGTGCTGTTGATATCATGTGGATCAACGGCGAGAACTTCCGCACCATGAAGGATGCCGATCTGCTCTACGGCCCATGGGCGGAACAGGTTCCTAGCAGCGACTATGTCAACTGGGATGACCCCAGTGTGGCCAACGACTTCGGGTATCCCGTCGAGGGGTACGAGTTGCCCTACTGGAAGGCCCAGGTAGTGATAGGCTACGATACCGCTAAGATCTCCGAGCCGCCCAGGACTATGGAGGCGCTGATTCAGTGGATCAAGGATAACCCGGGCAAGTTCACCTACCCCGCGCCGCCCGATTTCACCGGCAGCGTCTGGGTCCGCCACATGTGCTACTATGCCACAGGCGGGTATGAGCAGTTCCTGGGTGACTTCGACCAGGCGCTGTTTGATGAGAAATTCCCCGCCTGCTGGGAGCTGTTGAACGAGATCGAGCCTTACCTGTGGCGCGAGGGGGAGACCTACCCAGAAACTAATACTGCCCTGTATGAGCTCTTTGCCCAGGGCGAGGTCTGGTTCGAGATGGCCTACGGGGTTGGCGACGTTCGAGCGAAGATCGATTCGGGCAAGTATCCGGAGACGACCCGCACCTACGTCTTCGACGAAGGCACCATAGCCAACACCAACTACACTGCCATAGCCTACAACTCCCCACACAAGGCGGCGGCGGTGGTTGCGGCCAACTTCATGGCCTCGCCAGAGGCTCAGTATAGCGCGCTCGACGCCGGTCACGGTATGCTCTCCCTGGACCCCAACCTCTTGCCTGAGGAATGGCGAGAGAAGTTTGAGACGTATCCGTTTGGCCCCGCCGTCGTGCCATTGGATGTCTTGGCTACACATCGCCTGCCCGAGCTGCAATCGGGCTGGTTGACCGCCATCGAGGATGCCTGGCGGGAGAGTGTATTGGAGCAATAGGGCGTCGTTTTCGATTGGGGGAGGAGGTTCCCCCTCCTTCCCCAATTCGCAACCTCGGGAGGTGATTTGTGATAGCAGACTGGCGTGAGCGACTGCGTGTCCCGGTGATGTTGATGCCAGCGATGGCTGTCATCCTGGTGCTTTTTCTGGGTGGCTTGATCATGGGGCTGATGCAGAGCTTCGGGTATATGCCTGTCATCGGGAAATATGACTTCACATTGCAAGCCTATATGAACATCTTCACTGATAGAACCTTCCTGCGGTCGCTCGCGCTCACCTGCTGGATTGGATTTGCTTCAAGCATACTTGCTACCATTCTGGCTATCGTCTGCGCACTGGTGCTGAGGCAAGGTCTGCCTGGCAAACGTCTCGTGACTTTCGTCTTCCAGTTGAACGTGCCTATCCCTCACATCGTGGGAGCCATTGCTGTGATGTTCCTTTTCACCCAGAGCGGCTTGCTGGCACGAATGGCATACCTGGTAGGGCTTATCTCTGAACCTGCCGACTTCCCGGTTCTCGTCTACGATAAACGTGCTATTGGTATCATCCTAGAGTACTTGTGGAAGATGACACCTTTCACTGGTGTTATCGTTCTGGCTGTGCTCCAGTCAATCGGCGAGGATTATGAAGACCTGGCCCGGACGCTAGGAGCCAGCGCCTGGCAACGCTTCCGCTGTGTGGTGCTTCCGCTCATCATGCCAGGTGTGTTGCGTGCTTCGATCCTGACTTTCGCTTTCGGCTTCGGCGCTTTCGAAGTCCCCTACCTGCTGGGACAGACGTTCCCCACGGCGTTGCCGGTTCTATCCTATCTTTTCTATCACGATGTTGACCTCGATGCCCGGCCAGAGGCGATGGCTATGAGTATGATCATCGCGGGCCTTATCACGATACTGATACTCATCTATATGAAGCTGACCGAAACCTATGTGCGCGCAGATTGAGGTAGGTGATCCAGTGAAACAACAATCAGCAACGGCGCAGGGAGCGCCAGGGGAGCGGCGTGAATGGCGGTTCAATTGGGGTCAGGTACTCTGCATGGCGGTGATGGTGGCTATCGCTATCGCCATCATCGTTCCGATGCTCCCGCTCATCACCTGGTCTTTCAGTTTTAGGTGGTACTTTCCCGATCTGATTCCGACGTCGTTGAGCATGCGGGCCTGGAAGTACGTCTTCTCCAGGGCTTCGAAAGCCCCCCAGGCAGCAATTCAGGGGGTACAAATCTCCCTGGTAGCCACTCTGCTCTCTCTTGTCACTGGCGTTCCTGCCGGGCGCGCGTTGGGATTGCACAAGTTCCGGGGCAAGAAGCTGGTTCAATTCCTAATCCTGGCTCCTACTATCATTCCGCCACTGTCGGTAGTGATGGGCATCCACGTGGCTTTCATCCGCTATGGGTTAGCGGCCAAGATGTTGGGCGTCATGCTGGTGCATCTCATCCCCACCACACCCTATGTAGTGATGGTCATGTCCAGCGTCTTCGCCAACTACGACCCTGAGTACGAGGAGCAAGCCCGGACCCTGGGTGCTGGACTTTTGCGGACGTTTATCCATGTCACGCTTCCGGCGATTTTCCCCGGCATCATAGTTGGGGGAATGTTCGCTTTTATCATCTCCTGGGGCCAATATGTCCTTACCCTACTCATTGGTGGCGGGCGCGTGATCACATTGCCCGTGCTCTTATTCTGCTTCGCCGGTAGCGGTGATAATGCTGTGACGGCCGCGTTGTGTGTCTTGTTTGTAGCGCCGGCTATCTTGATACTGATATTCAGCTCCAAGTATCTGACGGGGGAAAGTGCTGCACTAGGAGGATTCGGAGCATGACGCGAGTATACCTACATGGGCTCAGCAAAGTTTTTCACGGTCAGGAGGAAGTGCATGCCGTGAAGAATCTCGACCTGGAGATCGCCTCCGGCAAGATCACCGCACTTCTGGGGCCTTCGGGGTGCGGCAAGACGACCACATTGAAGATGATCGCTGGATTGCTGCGGCCTACCGAGGGTGATGTCAGCTTCGATGGCCAATCGGTGCTGGGCATCCCGGCTGAGAAACGAGGCGCGGCGATGGTTTTCCAGAACTACTTGTTATTCCCCTATATGTCGGTCGGGGAGAACGTCGGGTTTGGATTGCGCATGCGGCACGTGGACAAGAAGACCATTGAGGAGAAGGTGTCCGAGATGCTCGAGTTGGTGCGGCTGCCTGGCTACGAGAACCGGCGGCCCAAACAGCTCTCCGGGGGCCAGCAGCAGCGCGTGGCGTTGGCCCGTGCGCTGATCATAGAGCCCAAGGTGCTGCTCCTGGATGAACCGCTAAGCAATCTGGATGCCCACTTGCGGGACGAGATGCGAGAGTTCATCCTAGGCATTCAACGCCAGCTCGGCATCACGACCATCTTCGTCACCCACGATCAGCAGGAAGCGGTGGTACTGGCCGACGTGATCGCTCTCATGTTTGACGGTGAACTGCATCAGTTCGATCTTCCCAATGCCTTTTACGAACGCCCCTCGAGCGTGAGGGTCGCCCGCTTCTTCGGAGGAGTTAACTTCCTGGAGGGCGTGAAGCAGGGGGAGCAGGTGGAGACGCCTTTGGGTATCCTCCACGTGAATCACCAGGAAATCGCCGACGGCCCGGTGGTCGTCACCGTGCGCCCGGAGCACTTGAGGCTGGGCGAACAAGGGGAAAACGCGATTCAGGCTCGCGTTCGGAGCCACGTATACGTCGGCACGCACACCCGTTTCAGGGCCGAGGCAGATGAACGGCAGTTCGAGGTAGTGGCCGAGGCCGCCAGCGTGGAGCGGTTCCGGGATGGAGAGACGCTGCCCTTGAAGTTCCCGCGCGAGAAGATTTGGCTGGTGCCGCCGGAAGAATCGGCATCACTGCCCACGGGCTAAAGGCTAGGCATGGATTCCCTCTCTCGATCTCTGGAAGACACAGTTCTTTTCGACAAGATCTATGCTTCCATGCTGGCGGGCGCTATCGGCGATGCAATGGGCGGGCCGATCGAGGGCTGGCACTATGAGCGCATTGTCGAGACATACGGTGTCGTTGACGGCCTGCTGCCATACGAGCGACCTCCAGGTTATCACTCCCATTTCGCCACCGTGCCCGGAACCGTCACCGACGACACCCGGCTCAAGCACACGTTGTGCCAGGCGATCATCAACTGTGGCGGCCTGCCCCGGCGCGGCGATCTCGTCAAGGCATGCGCCGATGCTTACTACACCGCCCAAACCGACCTGGAACGCGGCTTCCTGGAGGAATACGTCCTGGCCGGCATATATGGCCAGGCAAAACTCGTATGGGGTGGGCAACCGACGAACGGCTTCATCATGATGAACTCGCCGCTTGGTCTCGGCTGTCCCTGCGATCCTGAGTTTGCCTTCAGTCTGTCGTACAACGTAGACTTCATCAGCGATGGGTACGCCAGATACTCGGCGGCGATGGCAGCTGCAGCGGTCTCGGCGGCGATGCGTCCTGAGGCAACGGTCACTTCAGTCATTGAGGAATCGTTGGCGGCCTGCCAGGCCCATCGCGTCGAAGGGGAGCTGACCCGCCAATGGCACTGGTACGAGCACGTCTTCCGGCTTAACGAGAGGTTGGTCGAAACGGCGATTGACATCGCCGCTCGCCACCGCGACGTTTTCAGCCTGCGCGCCGAGTACTATGAAAGCTTGCAGGTCAGCTCCCTTGGCTCTGAGGCTGCGCAGACGCTGGCCGTGGCCTTGGGAATGCTAGTCGCTGCCGATGGAGATTTGCGGCAGGCGGTTATTGGTTGTGTCAACTACGGGCGTGACAATGATAGCTACGCCTCCGTTGCCGGAGCCATCGCCGGGGCACTGCATGGCATGAGCGCTGTCCCACCCGATTGGCGCAGCACGGTCGAAGCGGCCAATTCCGAATCAGACATGCGTGCGCTGTCGCTGGGACTGGGCGAGGTCGCCCTGCGAAGACAGCAAAAGATGCAGACGGTGGTGACACAGGTTGACCGGCTACTGTGAGCTAAAGCAAGATCCGAGAGAAGATCGCACATGAGGGCGAACCAATGACAGAACAAGTCATCTTCGACTGTGATAATACAATGGGACGGCCCTATTGGGAGGTGGATGATGGCCTGACGTTGCTCTATCTGTTGGGCCGATCCGACGTTGAACTGCTGGGCGTGACCACAACTTTCGGCAACGGCCCCATTGAGCAGGTTCATGCGCTTACGGAGCAACTGCTGCGTGCCCTGGGGCGTGAAGACATTCCGCTCTTCAAGGGCGAGGGGGAACGGGGCCAGCCTCCCACCGACGCTGCCCGTTTCCTGGCCGAGACCGCCGCGGCCCAGCCAGGCGAGATCACCCTTCTGGCGACCGGTCCATTGGGCAACCTGCGGGCCGCCGCTGAACTCGACCCGGATTTCTTCCATAACTTGAAGCAGGTCGCGTGTATGGGGGGGTATCTGCACCCGTTGCGCATCGGCTGGCGCGACGTGTCTGAGCTGAACCTTTCCTTGGAACCGGAAGGCGCTTTCGCTGTTCTCAATGCCCCGTGTCCGGTCACGCTGATGAATGCACACACGTGTCTACAGGCCCCTTTTGGCTGGCGTGACCTGAAGCGGGTTCAGCACTGGGGCCACAGCACGCGCCGTGTCATCCGTAACTGGCTGCTGGCGTTTGGTTTTCACTGTGGCGTGTCCAAGTTCTTTCTGTGGGATCTGTTGCCGGCAATCTACATCTCGCACCCCGAATTGTTCGACGCCAATTTGGTACGGATGTGTTCCACCGTAGTAGACTTGAAGACAGGTACAATCGTCATTGGGGGTGAGGGGAACGGCATTCTTGTCAACATGCCCACGCGCATCCTGGATCTGGATCGCTTCTACACGATCCTTTATGACGCCTGGGCATCAGTGCAGCTCAACCAAACCTGAGCACTAGTGTGAAACCAGTTGCTGATCAATGGAGGGGAATATGATGGCGATGGATGGTGACGATCTTCTGGTACGCATCGCCTGGCTCTACTACATCGAAGATCTCACGCAGCAAGAGATCGCTGACCGAATTCATCTGCCCCGCGTCAAGGTGACCCGCTTGCTGAAACAGGCCCGCGATGAAGGCATTGTGGAGTTCCGTATTGTGAAACCCACGGTGCACCTGGAGCTTGAGAGGGAACTGCGGTTGCACTTCGGCCTCAAGGATGCGATAGTCATTCCCACTCCGTTGGACGGCGAGCGGTTGCGTCCTGCTCTTGGAGAGGCAGCGGCGAAGTACCTGCAGTCCCTTTTCCGCCCGGGTCTCGTGATCGGATTGGGGATGGGACGGACACTGGCCGAGATTCCAGACTTCGTTGAACCTATCCCCAGCAGCGGGTGCGTCTTCAGGGAAATGGTGGGTGGGTCCAGCAGGGCTGACTTGGGTCTTGATACCTACAACGTCAGTTGGAGGCTGGCGGAGCGGTGTGGCGGCATTGTGGAGCATATCTTTGCGCCTTTGCTGGTTGAGAGCACCGAGACTCGAGAGGCGTTGTGGAACGACTCCCGTATCGTTGCAACCCTGGAGAAGGCCGCGCAATGTGACGTGGGGGTGGTGGGCATCGGCGACGTAGGCGACGACATGCTCCTGTTTCAACTGGGATGCTGCGATGCCGCTACCGTCCGTTATCTGCAAGATCGGGGTGCGGTGGGTGATATCCTGGGACGCATGTTTGACGTCAATGGGGAACGCGTTAGATGCGAAATGGACGAGCGCCTCATCGCGCTCGACCTGGAGCAGCTTCGCGGGATCTCCACCATGGTTGCCATAGCCGGTGGTACGGAGAAAACGAGGGCGATTCTAGGTGCGCTGCGTGGCTCATACGTGAACGTACTGATTACGGATATGGAGAGCGCCCGGGCCGTGCTGCGGGAAAGCGGGACGGATGAGAAGAGGGTGAGCGATGGATAAGATGAACGCTGTGGTTGTGCACCAGGGCAGCCAGTTCTGCTACGAGCAGGTAAAGAGGCCACAGGCTGGGCCTGGAGAGATCGTCATCCAAGTGGAGGCCGCTGGCATCTGTGCCGCTGATCGCAAGATACATAGTGGTAATCATCCTTGGCAACTGCCTGATCCCTACATTCCGGGTCATGAGTACGTAGGCCCGATCGTTGAGATGGGCGAGGATGTGGCGGGAAGTACCGGGCTTCGCCTTGGCGACCGGGTCACAGCGGAAATCATCGTGCCGTGCCGCACCTGCTGGTTCTGTCAGCGAGGGCTCTATCATCTCTGTGACAGGCCCGGCGTGTGCGTCGGCGCTTGGGCTGAGTACTTGAGGATTCCACAGGGCGCGATCATCCACCACGTGCCTTCTGAACTGCCGGCAGAACAAGCCGCACTCACTGAGCCGCTTTCCTGCTCTATCCACGGTATCCAGTTGGCGGACATTGGTTTGGACGACGTGGTGGTCATCGCCGGGCTGGGGGCTATCGGTATGGGTATGCTGCAAGTGGCGCGCCTCAAGACACCTCGCCTCCTGATCGGCCTGGACGTAGACGACGACCTACTTGAGATCGCTCAGCAATTGGGCGCCGATCACGTCTTCAACCCAGCCCACGTGGACGTCGTGTCCGAGATTCAGGCACTTACCGACGACCACGGATGCGACATCTACATTGAGGCGTCGGGTAGCCCCAAGTCCATCGGAGTGGGCCTGGATGCGCTCCGCAAAGCGGGGCGACTGGTGATATTTGGCGTGTACGGACGTGAGGCGACGGTGAATTTCAATCTGGTCAGCGAGTTCAAGGCCTTGGAAATCGTCGGTGGTCACCTCAGCCCCAACACCTTCCCCTTGGCCATTCGGTACCTGACGGAAGGGTTGGTGAACGCCGAAGCCATGGTCACCCACGTTCTTCCACTGGCCGAATTCGAAGAGGCCGTTGCCCTCAAAAGACGGCCGGGTGTCACCTCCATCAAGACAGTTCTGATCCCGTAGCCCGGTGTTTAGCCACCGCCAACCCGATAGGAGCCCTGGATGACGGCCGAGTTGGTCTTGACCATTGACGTTGGAACCGGTAGTAGCCGAGCCTGCGTTTTCTCCGTGCGCAAGAACCGGGTGTTGAGCGTTGTGGCTCACGATTGTCCTGTGAGTCATCCCGCGCCGCACCGGGCTGAATTCGATCCCGTCCGCTGGTGGCAGGCTATCGTCCATGCCGCGGCCGAGGCGGTGGACAAGGCGGGCCGGCCCGGCGGCGATTATCTCGGCATCACTGCCACCAGCCTACGTCAAGGGTTCATCTTGCTGGGCCGGGACGATAGCCCCGTTGCTCCCGGTGTGCTGAACTATGACCGGCGTGGGGCTGGCTACATCGGAGTCATTGATTCCTACCTGGACATCGAAGACGTGTACCAACTCACCGGTCACTGGCATGCGCCTGAACTCACTCTGCCTAAGCTGCTGTGGTTTCGTGCCGAACGGCCTGATGACTGGAGAAACGTGGTCTCTCTGTTGTTTGTTCACGATTGGGTGCTCTATCAGTTGTGTGGTGAGAGAGGCACCAATCCCACGCTCATCTGCGCTGGTCAAATGGCGAACGTGGAGGCTCGTACCTGGGCAAAGGATTTACTTCTTGGTCTGGGCCTGGGCACTGATCTGCTACCACCAATCTATGAGGGGGGTGCGCGACTGGGGGGTCTGCGATCTGAGGTGGCTTGCACTATTGGCCTGGCAGCGGGCACGCCGGTGCATGTGGGCGGTGGTGACACACAGTTTGGCTGCCTGGGCGTAGGCGGGATGAGGTCTGGTGAGGTGGTCGTTGTGGGGGGTTCCACGACGCCGATTGTGATGACAGCAGACCAGCCGCTGTTTGATCCCCTGCGCTACCCCTGGGTCAGCGCCCATTTGCGACCTGGGCTGTGGGCTATAGAGACCAATGCGGGTCACACCGGTATGATCTACAAGTGGTTCCGTGACACTTTCTGTCAGGCCCAGATCACGCAAGCGGAGAGGCAGGGGATGGAACCCTATGCGATTCTGGATCAACTGGCGGCGGGCACTCCGATTGGCTCCGAAGGGCTGTTGGTGGTGGCGACCAACCCCCGTTGGGCGCAGGATACCTGGCAGTGCAAGGCACCCTATACATTTTACAATTTCAGCGTGAGCCACCGACTGGGGCACGTCGCCCGGGCTATTCTGGAGAGCGTCTGCTATGGCGTACGCGGAAATCTAGAGCAGTTGGAGAGAGTTGCTGGCGGGCGCTTTGAGAGGATACTGTTCACCGGTGGTTGTGCCAGAGCGCCGCTCTGGGCACAGATGATGGCCGATGTGCTCGGGCGCCCACTGTGTGTGCCACGTGTCGCCGAGCCGGCCGCATCGGCCGGGGCCCAGCTCGTCCTGTGGGGACAGGGAAGTGCGGATGTGCTACCTGCGCCACTGGTTACAGTGTATGAGCCCGACCCTATACACAGTCAGGAGTACGAGCCGTGCTATCAGGCCTACCTGGGAGTATTCGAGAAGATGCAGAAACACTTCGCCGAGTGGAAAGGTCGTGGCGCATGACGAAGCAAGCGCTTGTGCTGGCCGAGTTTGACCCCGGAGGAATTCCCGCTTTGAAAGGGCTGGGCTACATTGTGGAGCTTGCGGGGTGGGGGCAGACACGCCACCCGCTAGCAGAAGACGAGTTGGTCGCGCTGATTCCCGATGTTGCCCTGCTTGTTGTCGAGGTGGAGGAGGTTACCGGGAAAGTCATTGCGGCTGCACATCGGCTGGAGATCGTCGCGGCCTGCCGTGCTCGACCGGTCAATGTGGACGTGGCTGCGGCTACTGGACGGATGATTCCGGTACTCAGCACTCCAGCCCGCAATGCAGATGCGGTGGCGGACTTTGCTCTGGGACTTGTTCTGGCTGTAGGCCGTAATATCTGCCGAGCCGACAGGTACTTGCGAAGGCACGGTTGGTATGTGGGTAATGAGATACCCTACTTCCACTTTCGCGGGCCTGAACTGGCTGACAGAACCCTGGGGCTGGTGGGGTGTGGGAATATCGGGAGGAGATTGGCGAGTCGCGCTCAGGCACTCGGGATGCAAGTGCTTGCCTATGACCCTTACCTGGAACGAGATGATCTGGGCGACTTAGGCCGCCTGGTCTCATTGGGTGAGGTGTTGGCTCAGGCTGATTTTCTCTCATTGCATGTACCAGTTACTGAGGAGACAGACAAGATCATCGGCATGGCCGAGATATCGCAGATGAAGCCGAGCGCCTATCTGATCAACACCGCGCGCGCGGCAGTAGTTGATGAGACGGCACTGTACAATGCGCTCCAGCAGCACCAGATTGCAGGTGCGGCTTTGGACGTTTTCTGGCAGGAGCCTCTGCCGGCCGACAGTCCGTGGTTGGAACTGGATAATGTGCTCCTGACACCGCACCTGGCGGGGGCGGCTGATGATGTCAAAGTGCACCATTCGGCGATGGTTATTGAGGATGTGAGAACACTCTTGGCCGGGGGATGTCCAGCACGTCTGGTCAATCCAGAGGTGCTGGAAACCTGCTCGGATCCGGTTTTCGGTAAACATCGGGGATAGGGAGAGTAAGAGATGACTTTGGGAGCGGCAAGGAAGCGCGAGTTACTTCGCCAGATGCATACCATCCGTGCCTTTGAGGAAAAGGCGGAGCAACTGTACACGATGGGCAAGGTCCACGGCACGATGCATCTCTCCATCGGTATGGAGGCATCGGCCGTCGGGTCCATCGCGGCGCTGCGGCCCGACGATCTGATCCTGAGCACCCATCGTGGTCACGGGCACTGTATCGCCAAGGGTGCAGACCTGAATTTGATGGTGGCTGAGTTCATGGGCAAGGCGAATGGATACTGTCGGGGACGCGGCGGTTCGATGCACATCGCCGATGTCGCGGGCGGCAACCTGGGGGCGAATGGGGTTGTCGGTGGTGGTATGGCTTCGGCGATGGGCGTGGGTCTGGGTCTCAAGATGCAGAAGCGCGAGCAAATCATCCTCTGCTTCTTCGGTGATGGCGCGGCCAACCTCGGTCCTTTCCACGAGTCAATGAATATGACCGCGATCTGGAAACTGCCAGTGGTGTACGTGTGTGAGAACAACCAATACGCCATGTCCTGCTCCGTGCGCAGGGCGTTTGCCATTGAGCACATCTCTGATCGTGCCGCTAGCTACGGCATGCCGGGTGAGACAGTGGATGGCAATGACTTGATGGCAGTGTACGAAGCGGTCAGCCGGGCGGTGAAGCGAGCCCGGGCAGGCGACGGGCCATCGTTGGTCGAGAACGTGACCTACCGCTGGCGCGGCCACTCGAAGAGCGATGTGAACCGGTATCGCACCAAAGAGGAGATCGAGGCATGGAAGCAAAAGTGCCCGATCAAGCGGTTCCGTGCCCGACTGATCGAGGAGGGCGTGCTGACGGAGGAGGAAGCGGAGCGGGTCCAGCAGGAGGCTTGTGCTGCGATTGACGCGGCGGTGGTGTTCGCCGAGGCGAGCCCAGAGCCCGCTGTCGAGACCATCGAGGAAGGAGTGTACGCTTGACGCGGGAGATGAGTGCTCCAATTGGCCATTGGTCATTGATCGTGGGGCGTTTTCCGGGGGTGTATGCCTGATGAGGGAACTGAGTTACCTGGAGGCAATTCGCGAGGCGCTGCGGCAAGAGATGCAGCGCGACGAGCGGGTCTTTGTCATCGGTGAGGATGTAGGCGTCTACGGCGGCGCTTTCGGCGTGACGTTGGGACTGGCCGAGGAGTTTGGCGAGGAGCGGGTGATTGATACGCCCATCAGCGAGTATGGCATCGCCGGCGCGATCACCGGCGCAGCGCTGGTCGGGATGCGGCCGGTGGGCGAGATCATGTTCATGGACTTCACCACGCTGGCCATGGAGCAGTTGGTCAACCAGGCGGCCAAGATGCGGTTTATGTTCGGAGGTACGATAGAGGTGCCCTTCGTGTTGCGTACGCCGGCCGGGTCGGGCACTGGCGCAGCGGCTCAGCATTCCCAGAGCCTGGAGAGCTGGTTCGTGCACGTCCCTGGCCTGAAGGTGGTGATGCCCAGTACGCCCTACGATGCCAAGGGACTGCTCCTGGCCTCTATCCGCGACGACAACCCGGTTATCTTCATCGAGCACAAGTTGCTCTACAAGACCAAGGGGCCGGTACCGGAGGAGTCGTACACCATCCCGTTGAGCACGGCCGAGGTAAAACGGGAGGGCCGGGACCTGACCATTGTCGCCACCGCGGTCATGGTCCGGCGTTCATTGGAGGCGGCGGAGCAACTGTCCCAGGACGGCATCGAGGTAGAGGTGGTAGACCCGCGCACGCTCAAGCCGCTGGATGAGAGGACGGTTATCCGCTCGGTGATGAAGACCGGGCGGGTGCTGATCGTGCACGAGGCGTGCAAGACCGGCGGTTACGGAGGGGAACTGGCGGCGGTCGTCGCTGGGAGCGATGCGTTCGACTACCTGGACGCGCCTGTCGTTCGGCTGGCGGGGCGGGACATGCCGATTCCATACAACCGCACGCTGGAGTACCACACGGTGCCACAGGTCGAGACAATCGTCGAGGCGGCGCGTCAGTTAGCGCAGGGGAGGGTGTAGCGTGGCGGTACCGGTCATTATGCCTAAACTGGAGATGGTCCAGGAGACGGCGACCGTCATTGAGTGGCTCAAGCAGGAGAGGGAACACGTCGAAAAGGGGGAGCCGCTGCTGACGGTGGAGACGGACAAGGTGACGGTGGATGTTGAGGCCCCAGCCTCGGGCATCCTGGCAGGTATCCAGGTCGCGCCACAGCAGGTGGTACCGGTCACCGAGGTCATCGCCTATGTTCTCCAATCGGGCGAGGAACTGCCAGAGGAACTACCGAACGGGGTCGAGGCTCCACCGTCCCCGCCGCACCACCTCGCCCCGGCGGTAGCGGCGACGCCGGTTGCGCAGCGGCTAGCAGCCGTCCATGGTGTTGATCTGGACGCAGTCGTCGGCACAGGGGCAGAGGGGCGCATCACGAAGGTGGACGTAGAGACGGCACTGGTGATTCCCTCCCGCTCCACTGTCGAACCACCACTCGATAAGGTGCGTGCCACGCCGTCCGCTCGGTGCATCGCCAGAGGACGGGGTGTGGACCTCACGGCTGTGACCGGGAGCGGGCCACGGGGGCGAATCCAGGCCGCTGACGTGTTGGCGTTCACGCCCGTACCCAAGGTCGCCCCTCCACAGGGCGTGAAAACTATCCCGCTGCAGGGGATGCGGCGCACAATCGCCGAGCGGATGACTGACAGCTATCAGACGACGCCTCACATCACCTTCGCTGTGCGGGTGGATACGAGCGGGTTCGAGGAAGCGCGGGGGCAGCTCAACGCCAAGGCTGAAGCCACCGGGCAACACCGCGTCTCGGCTACGGCGCTCATCGTCAAGGCGGTGGCCTGGGCGCTCCAGCGGCATCCCTGGCTGAATAGCACTCTACGCGATGAGGAGATTCACCTGCTGCCCGAGATCAACGTCGGCGTGGCCGTGGCGCTGGAAGACGCCCGCCCTATGGGTGGGGGGCTGATCGTGCCGGTTGTGCACCAGGCGGACCGCAAGGGTGTGGCCGAGATCGCTGCCGAGGTGAACGAACTGGCGACCCGCGCCCGCGAGGGACGATTGACGCCAGCCGACGTCGCCGGGGGCACCTTCACCGTCTCCAACCTGGGGCCGTTCGGCATTGAGCAGTTCACCGCCATCATAAATCCGCCGCAGGTGGCCATCCTCGCCGTCGGAGTTAGCCGGCCGGAACCGGTCGTTGATGAAGAGGGGGAAGTCGTCGTGCGCCCGGTGATGCGGATGACCTTATCTGCTGATCACCGCGTCGTAGATGGAGCGGTGGCGGCCCGCTTCCTGGCCGATCTGCGAGAGGCGCTGGAAGCACCGGCGTTACTCTTGTGGTAGAGCTCAGCGATAGACTGCTATTGCTTCCTGTCCCTTGTCCTCTACCCCACCTCCACCTCCTCTGTCTCCGAAATGATGTCCCGCTGCTGGAGCGATTCTTCTGCCTCGGATTCTGCGCGCCGTCGCTGCCGGGCGTACAGCCCGCCTAGCACGGCTAGCGGCAACGCCACCGCCAGCCCCAGGAACCACCACGGGTCCAGCCTGGGGAGTGCCGAGAAGCGGTCGAGGTTGAGGAGGATCAGTGCCGCCGCCGTCCAGACGGTCAGGAAGTTGGGGACGGCGTCCCCGGAGCGGAACAGTCGCAGCCCCGCCGTCCGCCGCCGGGTGAAGGGGTAGAACAGATTGCTCCCCATGAAGCCGAGCTGATCCTCCAGGACGTGGGCGGCGAAGCCAAGGCCCACGACCAGCCCGGCCCATAGGGGTGTCTGGGTTGGGCTTGGGCGGCTGGCGGATTCGATCAGGGCGGCGATCCCGGCCGTCCCCAGCCCCAACGCCGCGGCCAGCGTCAGGCTGTGGGACCAGCGCCGGTGCCAGTCCAGGAAGTGGACGTGCAGGCGATCGCCCTGTCGCTCGAACCTGAACGAGGGGCCGCTGAAGATGTCAACGTTGATCTCCTCGTCGTAGGTGTGCACGAGGGGCACGCCGACGTTGACCCGGGCCTCGGTCGCTCGCGGCGGCTCGGAACCGGGGAGCGGGACCTGGCCGGTGTTCACGATGGGGCCGATGCGGACCGTCACCTCACCGTATCCTCGTTGGGACGGGGACCCCTCTGTACCTTGGCCAGAAACCAGGTTTTGCGGAAAAAACCTGGTTTCCACATCGTATCCTTGTTGGGGCGGGGACTCTCCGTTCCACTGCCCTGGGTCGAAGCGCACGGTGTACTGTCGCCACAGATCGGGCCCCAGCCGGATGGTGTGCAACATGACGTTCTGCGACGTCTCGCTCTCGTAGGCCCGCCGCATCGCCCCCGCCATCCGTTCGGCGATGTCGCGGGCGTCCGGCTCCGGGCCGGGGTCGATCTCGAGGTCGTACCTCTCGAAATAGCGGGCGAATCTGAAATCAAGCGTATCGGGCAGGATGCCGGCGATGCCTCCCAGCATGGGCAGGAGCGACCCCGCCGCTGCCTGCCGCACGACCTCGGGGAAGCACGTGGCCACGGCCACGCCGGTGATGAAGTGGGCGATGCCTTTCATGGACACCTCCGGTGGGTCAAATCTCAAATCCCAAACCCCAAACCCCAAATCCCAAATTCCAACGCCGATACTCAGTTGGCATTGGATTTCTGCGCGTTGGTGATCATGGTGCTGAAGATGCGGATCAACTCGTCACTTTCCTGTTCCAGGGCTGCGAAATCACTGTCGTCCAGGATGGCAGCACGCACTATGCGGAGCCAATAGCGCGACTCACGGGCCTCTTTGCGAGAAATGCTCATCTTATGGATGAAGTCTCGGGTCGACTCTGCACCGTCGGCTTCCTCGACGTTGGCGCCAACCGACGTTGCCGATTTGACCAGTTGGTGTGCTACGACTCGAGTAGCTGTATCCTGAGGTAGACGGCGGATCGCCTGGATCACCCGCACAGCGAATAGGAAAGTTCGTTCCCGGATGTCGTATGGCACGTCCCGATTCCACCCTGGTGGTGCTTTTCTTCTTGAGTTCTCCTCTTGTCTCATTGGACCTTCTCCTTATCGTTTTTGGTTTTGGGCTTTGGGGCTTGGGCTTTCCTAGATCAGCCCGAGCCAGCCTGCCACCACGTCTCCGACTCCGGCCATGTTCAGGGCGATGGGGAGGAGTAGGACGGCCATGCAGTTTGTGCGGCGGGAGCCCCAGAGGACGGGGATGAAGCCGATGCCGGTGGCGACGACGCAGATGAGCAATCCCCCCGGCCCGGTCATACTGGCGACCATGGCCAGCAGCACGGCCAGTGTGCCCGCGCTGATCCAGCGGTAGGGCACCCGGTTGACCAGCCCGACCGCCGCGCGGGTCAGGGGCAGGAGCAGGAAGAAGGATAGCGTGCCCGTGAGGAGCACGGCGGCCACTGCCAGGTAGTAGGTCTGGGGCGTGTAGGCTGACCAGAGGCTGCTCAGCATCCAGGCCATGCCCCCTCGGGTGAGGTGCAGCCCGGGGACGAAGAAGAGCAGGCATCCCCCCACGTAGTAGGCCACCTTGGATGCCCCCTGCGAGACGAGGAAGAGCCGGTCGTCCCGCTGGGCGGTGGCGTGACCGGCGATGAGGCCACCGATGCCACCGGTCACGACGGGAAAGAAGGCGGCGAAGAGCCCGCCCATCACGCCCGCCAGGGTCCCGCGCAGGAGCAGCCACGGCGTGGCATCCACCGTCCGGGCGATGTGCTGCTCCGGCACCTCGCGCCGCGACAGGATGTTCTGCACGATCCAGGGCACGGCGAAGAGACCGGCGAAGGCGGGGAACAGGTTCTGGTAGGCGACGGTCACCGGCACCAGGCTACGATAGAGCAGGATGAAGCCCAGGAGGCCCGAGAGCAAGAAGGTCACCAGGCCCGCCGTCAGGCTCTTCCAACCCTCCCACCAGCGGCGCCAGCCCGCCGGGGCGCGGTCTGAGCCCTTGGGCCACTCGGAGATGAGCACGTAGGCGATCACCGTCCAGAGGATCCAGTGCAGGTGGGGCTGTAGGATGCCGCGCAGGGCCGGGAAGAGGGATGAGGCGACGGGTGCCAGCAGCGTCAGAGCCACGATGCCGCCCAATCCGCCGATGCCGGTCAGGAGCGCCGCCTCGTGACCACGGCGCTGGCGCAGGTACTTCTGCCCAGGCAACACGACGAAGACCATCGAGTCGTCAGGGACGGCCAGGAAGATGCCGGGAATGGTGTTCAGCATGGCGTAGCCAGTGGTCATTCCCAGGAGGAACATGGCCAGGAGCTCCGGCGGCACGGGTGCGTCCAGCGTCGCCACGGCCAGAATGACGAGGCCCGCTACGTTGTAGACGTGCAGCGCGGGCACCAGCGAGAGCAGCGATGCGAGCAGTGCGCCGCCCACGGCGCAGAGAAGGGGTACGACGGCGGCCATGCGCATTCTCCTGTTGTCGATATCAGTGATTGTTCAGTGTGCGATCTGTGTCTTGCCAACATGTATGAACTCGGGAACGGTTTGCCGGGAGTGGGCGGTTTGGGTATAATCCTCTGCAATACGATCGTACCGAGGGGGTGACTATGACGGACGAGCAGAAGACCGGTGCCGAACCCTGGCGCGAGGTTGGAGAGCAGTTCCAGGCGCTGGGAGAGAGCCTGGCCGCTGCTTTCCGCACGACGTGGGAAAGCGAGGAAACGCGCCAGCATTTCCAGGAGGTGCGGTCCGGCCTGGAGAAGATGGTCGGCGAGATTGGCCAGGCGATGCAGGACGCCAGCGCCAGTCCCGAAGCCGAGCAGGTGCGGGGCGAGGCGAAGAGGGCGGTCGAGTCGGCGCGCGTGGCGGGTGAGCAGGCGTGGACAGATGCACAGCCCCATTTGCTCTCCGCCCTGCGCCAGCTTAACGCGGAGATACAGAAGATGATCGCCCGCATGGAGCGGCCAGAGCCGGGCACGGAAGCCTCCGCACCGGCGACGGATTCGGAAGAGGCCTGAGAGACTTTCGCGCTCCTCATCGTTTTGCCATAGTCTGCTACGGTGTCTCTAAGACTGTCACATCGTGAGGCAGCGTCGGCACGATCTCCAGGTTGCCCTTGTACAGCTCCACCGCGCCGACGACGCGCACGCGGCTGCCGGGCGTCCCCAGCGCGGTGTTGCCGGGGATCCGGTTGAGGACGGTCCGCCAGACGAAGACGACGATCTCGCCCGTGCCGTCGTTCACGAATACCTTCACCGCGTCGCGCAGGCTCTCGACGCGGATGACCTGTCCCTCGATCATGGCACGCTGTCCGTCGTCATCCCCGGTGAGGGAGCCGAGTTCGCGGGGGGTGGCCCAGGCTTGCGCGCCCTCCATTGCCTTCACGTCCCCGCCGAAGCGCGGCTGGATCTGCAGCCGTCCCTCGTATTGGGTGACCTCGCCCGTGGCGCGCACCTGCGCGCCCAGGTTGATCTGGGACGCGTCCCAGCAGTCATCGTACACGTCGTGCCACATCACGAGCGCGATCTGGCCCGTGCCGTCGTCCAACGTGAACGTGAAGCCGGCGGAGAAGCTCACGGCTTCGGCGATCGTGCCCTCCACCGTTACCCGTTCGCCGACGCGGTTGGCCGTGATGGCAGCGATGGGCGTCAGTTCGACCTCCGGCGCCGGCGTTGCCTCCTGTGCCGGTGTGGCCCCAGGTGCGGGTGTCGGCGTAGGTGCGGGTGCGTCGGGTGCGTAGGTGGGGGCAGGCGGTGGGGACTGGGGCGTTGGCGGCGTTTGTGCCGGTGGCTGCTCCAGCAGCACGATCTCGGCCGCGTTGCGCGGGATGATCTCCAGTTCGCCGCGATAGGCGTTGACCTGGCCCGTCACCTCCACCTGCGCGCCCTCCACCAGGCTTGAGGTGACCTGCTCGTAGACGCTGCTCCACAGGAGCAGGGTGAGCTGTCCCGTACCATCGTCCAGCGGGAACTTGACGCCGGCGGAGAAGGGTTCGGGCCGGCCAAGCGTGCCATGCAGCTTCACCACACGCGCCACGTCGGTGGCACTCAGTGCGCCGGCGCTCGCCTCCGCCGGTGGGGGCGCAGGCGCGAGTACGCGCACGTCCCCGGCGAATTCCGGCACGACCTCCAGAGCGCCCCGGTATTCCGAGACCTCTCCCTGCACCTGTACCTCCGTGCCCACCTCCAACGCCGCCGGGTCCGGCAGGCCGTCGAACACGGATTGCCACAGGAGAACGGTCACTGCGCCGCTTGCGTCGTCGAGCGTGAACTTGACGCCGGCGGAAAAGGGATTCACCTCGGTGACCGCCCCGCGCACGCGTGCCAGTTGGCCGACGTCGGCCACGCTCAGTTGGCCGATGTGTCGCTCGGCGGCGACGGGTACCGGCTGGCTGAGGGGCACGATGCCGGCTGTAGAGGCAGGGACGAGCTGCGGCGCGTTGCCGTACAGGGACACGGCCGCCGTGACCTCCACGGACTGGCCGGTTGACAGGGTGGGCGTGACGCCACTGAGGGCGATCAGGTCCTCGCTCACGGCGACGGGAATGGAGCCGGTCTGGTCGCGGATCGTGACCAGGGTCAATCCCTGATACGGCTCGCGGACGCCGCGCACCTGGCCGCGTAACCGCACGCGGAGGTACTGGTCGTCCGTTCCGATGGAGCCGATGTCCCGATCTGTTGGCTGTGCGCGGGTGACAAGCACTTGCTCGGGGAGGTTGATGGTGAGAGAGCGGAAGTCCTCCCGCACGCGCAGTGTGCCGGCCACCTCGACCTGGTCGCCCAGCGCAGGCACGCTGCCGCGCGCGATGATCTTGTGCGCCTCCGCCCGATAGGCCGACACGTGGATCTCGCCGGTTGCGTCGGCAATCCAGAAGCCCAGGTAACCGCCTTGAGGATCGTAGGTGGGAGCGCGAATGCAACGGCCCTGGAGGCGCACATAGGCCATGTTCATCGTCGCGCCGGCCTGTCCGATTTGGATCAGAGGGACCTCTGTCCGCATGGCAATGGACCAGAGGGCGACGAGCCCCAGCGTGGCGAGCGTGACCGCGGCGACCTTGACCGCGCGGACGGCGGTGCGTCCGTTGAGGCGAGCGCCGCAGTGGGGGCAGGCCTCGTACGGCCCGACGTAACGCCCGCAACTGGGACAATGACTCACGTTGGATCTCCCTGAGCGATCGGCGATGGACAGGCGATGGGGATAATGTACTCCAGTTTACCAGGTTTGTCCAGTCCCGAAACGCATCCAACCGGAGCGATTTAAAGAAGATTTCGTAAATTCCTCACACCGTGTGTACAGAAACGTGCTACGATTGATCGTGGTTTCACCGCGTGACGTCGTTTGGGCTCACTCCTATGTGCGCCAACCTCTTAACGTTTTGGAAAGTGGCACTCGCCTTGACAATGACTATCACCGTCGCTCGCAAGAACGCCGGTTTTGTGGAGGTCTGGTTTAGGTATGGAGGCTAATTGCATCGGTCATCATGGGTACGTCGTGTTCCGGCTGCCTCGATCGGTGGAGGCGCCGGCTGGCTGGGTGGTACGCGAATCGGAAGACGTGGTCGGTAGCCACTACCGCATAGCAGAGCGGCCTGGCGTCACGCAGCGGCTCTATAGTTACCTGCCTTGGGTGCCCGTGCGGGAGACGCGCGAGGAAGCTGAACGGGATACGCATCCCTGGCGGGGGATGGGTAACTACGCGTATGGCGCAGTGGTGGAGTTTCCCCTAGGGGGCTACGTCTGGTACCAGACGGGGCTGCAGGACCGGCCCAAAGCCGAGGAGTGTGCCCGGCAGGCTATGGCCGCGGTGCGCAGGGAGCTGGACTTCAGCGACTGACCGGTAAGCGCGCTGACCGCCACCGGTGCGCCCTCGTCCGTGTGGCTTCGCCTGGGCGGTCGATGGTCAGCGCAAGCTGGCTGCCCGGGAAGCGATGCGTCAGCCGCGTGCTTCCGGGTGGGCCGAGAGCGCCGCGCATCTCTCCCTACGTGGCGACCGGCACGGTGAACGTGAAGGTCGTCCCTTTCCCTACCTGGCTTTCAACCTGGATCTCTCCGCCCTGGAGTTCGACCAGGCTCTTGACGATGCACAGTCCCAACCCTGTCCCTGGCATCTGCCGGACTGCGGGATCCTCGGAACGGAAGAACCTGGTGAAGAGCCGGGCTTGATCCTCGGGCGTGATGCCGATCCCGGAGTCGGACACGGCACAGTGTACGCATCCACGCCGCAACCAGGCCCGCACGCCGATGTGACCGCCATCGGGCGTGTACTTGTGGGCGTTGCTGAGCAGGTTGATCAAGATGCGCGCCAGTCGCGCCGGTGCGGCGCGGACCAGGGGTAGAGCGTCCGGTATGTCTACGCTCAGATGCTGTGAATGGGCCTCAATGCGGCTCTGCGTGGCCTCTACAGCTTCCCTCACCGCGCTGGCCAGGTCAGTGGGCTCTATCTCTATCCACAACTGCCCGATCCTCGTCTGAGAGACATCCTGCAGATCCGAGACCAGAACCTGCAGGCGTCTCGCGTGGACGCAGATCGTGTCGACAAGCTGCCCCTGCTCGGGGGCCAACGGACCGGACATACCCTGTGCCAGCATGTCGGCGCATCCACGGATGAACGTCATCGGCGTACGCAACTCGTGGGCCACGAAGGCTACAAACTCTGATTTCTCCTGGTCGGCCCGTTTGACTTCTTCGTAGAGACGCGCGTTCTCGATCACGATAGCGGCGTAGCCGGCCAGGGCCAACAGCATCCGCCGGTCGTGTCTGGAAAACGGCTGGCCGCTCACGCGGTTGCCCACGCTCAGGGCACCGATGACCCGGTCTCCGACTTTGAGGGGGGCAGACAGCATGGCTCCGCTGGCAGTGGCAGTGCCCTTGCGAGCTGCATCCATGGCCAGTTCCTCGGCGCTGCGACGGGCCAGTTGCCGGATCTCGCCGGGGACTCGCTGGCGATGGATCTCTGTCCGCAACCCTTCGCCGTCCCTGTCCATCAGCATCAACGCGGCTTCCTCTGCGCCGAGGACGTGCAGGACGGCGTCCACCACTTGCTCCAGGACGCGCTCGCTGCTCATCAGCGACGTGACCGATTTCCCCACCTGGTACAGGGTGTCCAGCTCCTGCACCCTGCGCCGCAACTGCTGATTGGCTGCGGTCAGGTGCTGGGTGAGGGTTTCTTTTTCCCGACGTAGGTGCACCTCGGTGAGAGCCCGCTCGATCGCGTCGTTTGCCTCCTCGGCGGTGAAGGGCTTGATCAGGTAGTCTTTAACCCCTTTGCGGAGGAACTCTGCGGCGATGCCGCCTGAGTTGCACGAGGCCATCAGTATGACGGGAGGGGCGGTCTGCTCTCTGTGGAGCACATCCAGGATCTGGAGGCCATCGCCATGGAGTGTGTCCACGTCCAAGAGGATCAAGTTAGGTGGATCTTCGGCGGCCATCTCCAACGCGCTTGTGCCGTCCGATGCCCCCGATGCAGCGAATCGACCCTGGCTTGCCAGGGTCTCGACGATGAAATCTCTTGAAGGCTGGTTCTTGTCCACCACTAGGACGCGTATGTCCGCTTTCATCTTGCGCTCCTGGCAAGTGCAGAGGGAAGGCAGGGGAACACGGGGAGATCGGAAAGGAGCGAAGCGCTGCCCTTACGTGTCCCCGCTGCTGTTGTCGGTCGCTACTCTGTCATTATAGCCTGCTTGATTCGGCCGTGGGTTACGCCAGTGTTACGGTTAGGTAACGGAGTGCGCTTCGCCGGTGGAGTCGTTCAATTGCTTGACATAGAACGTATGTTCGTGTATAATAGGATTGACTTGAGGGCTTTGGCCTGCGAGATAGTGAGCTAGGAGGCCTGTGATGGATGATCGTCTCTCAGATAGGCAGCGCCGGATATTGGAGTTCCTCGGCATGTACGTCGAGGAGAACGGCTATCCGCCCTCTATCCGTGAGATAGGGGCTGCCGCCGGGATCAGCTCCACGTCTGTCGTGAGTTACAACCTTCGGCGCCTGGAGGAAAAGGGCTATATCACGAGGGACCGGGATGTGTCGCGCGGCCTGAAGCTGGTCTCTACTGCCCGCACCCGGGTGATGAAGGAGGCGGTCGTCCGGGTGCCGCTGCTGGGTCGTATTGTGGCGGGTACGCCGATCCCGGTGCCGGATAGTGACTTCCGCCTGATGGGGGATGAGACCATCGAGCTTACGCGGGACATCCTGGGGGATCCTGAGGGATTGTACGCGCTTCAGGTGCAGGGGGATTCGATGATCGACGCGCTCGTGAATGATGGCGACATCGTAGTGATGCGATACCAGCGGCGAGTCGAGAATGGCGAGATGGCAGCGGTGTGGCTGAAGGAGCGTGAGGAAGTCACGCTGAAACGCTTCTATCAGGAATCGGGAGGGCGCGTGCGGCTCCAGCCCGCTAACCCCACGATGAGACCGATCTTCGTGGACGATCCCCGCCAGGTGGAAGTGCAGGGGCGTGTCGTGATGGTGATCCGGCAGTTGCAGTGATTGGCGACGTAGCGCATTGTGGACCAAAGGCCCAGCCGCCAGGCTGGGCCTCCTTCTTTTTTGCTGATTATCCCAAGTTTTCCCAATCATACTTGGGATAAGGCCCCTTGACGCAGAACAAATGTTCTGCTATGATAGTGCTAGTAGAACATAAGTTCTATGGCTATGTACGGACTCTGTCCGTCGTGGAGCACGTCGTCGGCAGAGCTTAGCATCTTGGGTAACCTCACAGCGGCGGTGCGCATAGGAGCAGACGGGGATGCGGAAAAAACTGGAGTTTCAGGCGGATCGGATTGAGGCCGTGCTGGCCCTGAACAAGGTGCCCGCGCGGGTGACCGGTGGCACAGTCACCCCGCGCTGGGTGCGTTTTCAGGTCTTGCCCGCGGTGGGAGCGAAGATCTCCAAGATCAAGCGCTTGAGCGAGGAAATGGCCACTGCTCTCGACGCGCCCAGTTGTCGGGTCTCCCGGCGTGGGGCGACGGTGGCGGTTGAGGTGCCTCGTGATGATCCCCAGCCGGTGCGCTTGTTGCCGCTATATCGCCAGATCTGCGATGACGCTGCTTCGGCCGACCCCGATACACGCAGGGGGATTCCACCGGTTACTGCGATTCTGGGCCTGGCCGAAGATGGCGCACCGTTGCTCATCCGGCTACCTTCCCCCGACGTGGCGCACGTTTTGGTCGCCGGCACGACCGGATCAGGGAAGACGGTGCTCCTGCAGACGATGATTCTGAGCCTGGCGATGACCTATGTCCAAGGAGATGGGTTGCGGCTTGTGCTGGTGGATCCCAAGGGCCACGCCTTCCGGCCGTTTGGTGGGCTGCCCCACCTGGCGCGTCCGGTGATCCAGGACGTGGGCGAGGTTAGCGAGGCTCTGCAGAGCCTGGTACGCTTGATGGAAAGACGCGCGCTGCCTCAGCCTCCCGGCCACTCCCCATCGGTGCTGGTCTTCATCGACGAACTGGCCGACATCCTGATGGTCGGGGGGAAGCCGGTGCAGCAGGCGCTGACGCGGCTCACGCAGCGCGGGCGCGAAGCGGGGATCCATATCGTCGCGGCCACGCAGAAGCCAACAAGCGCTGTGCTGGGGCCATTGGTCAAGGCCAACTTCCCGGTACGGCTGGTAGGGCGCGTGACCAGCATTGAGGACGCGCGCACGGCCACAGGGTGGAGCGGCACCGGAGCCGAGCGCTTGACCGGGCGGGGTGATTTCCTGGCCGTGGCCGAGGGGCGCGTGATCCGTTTTCAGACAGCCCACGTGTCGCCGGCCGAGATCCAGGAGGTGGTGGGCTACCTGGCGCAGGGGGAGGATCTGCCGGGCGGCCCGCTCTTTGCCGATAGTACACGCCAGGCGTCGCTGCTCAGGCCGGTGAACCGGTTGGCCGAGGCTTTCGAGGAGGCATCTGGGAAATGGAAGAGATGGGAAATCGCAGGGAGCGTTGGGGCCGCTTGAAGATAGTCGCCGGGATGGTGATGGTGGCCTTCGCCGTGACGTTGGCGTTGATCGTCGGCAATCGGCTGAGCGATGAGTCGCTGGCGGTGTTGGCCGGTGCCGTGTGTGGTGTGGGGGCGGCGATTCCCACCAGCTTGCTCATCGTGGCGGTGAGTCGGCGGCGTGATGAGCATCGGGTGCAGCCACCGGTGTCTCCCAGTTCATATCCGCCGGTGGTCGTGGTCACGCCATCGACGGGGCAACAGCGGTTCGGTGATTGGAACGGACTCCCGCCTTCGTTGGCTGCGCCGGTGCAGCGGCAGTTTACTGTGGTGGGTGGGGGACCTGGGCATCGGGAGGTGATGGCGGATGAGCGCTATTCTTGACGTCAGACAGGGATTTCGTAGGAAAGGCGCGGATCGTTCTAAGCCGGGTGCAAAGAAGCGGGGCCGCCGTGGCGCGGAGCCGATCGACATGCGGGAGCGGCGACACGGTTACTTCCCCAAGAGCTTCGTCTGGCGCGGACACCGATATGACGTCTACGCCGTGGAGCGTTGCTGGACGGTCTCGCGGCGGAGCCGGACGGGTCGAGTAGAGCGGCATTGCTTCCGTGTGCGGTGCCCTGAGGGGATCTTCGAGGTGTATCAGGACGTGCGCCACAACACGTGGCACGTGCAGCGACAAGTGGCGTAAGGGGGGAGGGCGATGAAAGAGGGCCTGTTGTGGTACGATGATAACCCCGGGCGTGAGCTGGCGGAGAAGGTCGGGCGGGCAGCCCGCCGATACCGCCGGAAGTTCGGTGTCGCCCCGGATGTGTGTTACGTCCATCCCTCGACGCTCAACGGCGGAAGCGCGGCCGCATCCGGGGGCAACGGCAAATCACGAAAGGTGGGAGGCGTGCTTGTGGCCCCGCTTTCCTCGGTGCTGCGCCATCATTTCTGGGTGGGGCAGGAGGAGAAGCCACGGGCCAGACAGAGCAAGCGGGCGGCGAATTGAGCGTGTGGCGATTGCTACGGTGTCGCCAGCCCTGCCACCAGCAGGTCAAGCGCCACTTCTGCCTCGATCTCCCCGCTCTTGATGGCCACGTCGGTGTCCAATAGGTGGCGATACACCGCCTCCAGTTGCGCGGCGGTGAAGTGGGTCGTCTGGTTGTAGAGCTTGCGTGCCGGGAAGGGGTGCAGTCTGAGCGCCTGAGCGATGTCGCGGGGCGTAGCTCCCTCTGTCTTCAGTTCCTTGACCTGGATCAAGAGCCGGAACTGGCGCACGATCATCGCCAGAAGTCCCAGCGGGTGTTCGCTGGCGTCCAGCAGGCTATGAAGTGTCTGTGCGGCGGTGCGGCCATCCCGCCGGCCAAGCGCATCCACCAGGTCGAAGACGATGGCTGTCTGGGAATAGGGCACGATCTGGTCCACGTCTGATCTCGTAATGACTCGCTCCGCATTCGTGTAGGTCACCAACTTGACGATTTCTTGGTCCAGCAGCCGCAGGTCGGCACCAACCACGGCGGCCAGTTGTGCGGCCGCCTGAGGTTCGATTTCGCCGCCGTGCTTGTGGGCGCGCTTCTCGATCCATCGGGGTAGGGTCTTGTCATCCGGTGGATCGAAGCGTTTGACGTAACCCCGTTCGTCCTGTTGGGCGAGTTGGAGGATGGGGTGCTTGGCCGGCAGGGCTTCTCCCTCGACGAATACCAAGCGGGTCGTCTCGGATACACGGGGAAGATAGTCGCTCAGGGCTGTCAGGCGCTTCTTCTGGGCATCCGACACCTGCTGGCCCCTTCGGGCGGTGAGCCGGGTCAACAGGTTCCTGACGATGACGAGCCGTTTCTCGGCCAGGAAGGGGATGGCCTCGCAGGCGTGCTGCAGTTCGGCCACTGTGAGCCCTCTTCCGTCGAGTGTGGTTGTGTTGAGATCCACCGTGTCTGGCGGGCCGAGCCTACGTTTGAAGTCGGCCAGTGTCTCGGCACAGGTGAATTCATCGCTGCCGTGGAATACGTAGAAGGTTGGCGTGGTCTTTGCCATCGGTTCCTCGTTGCCAGACTAACCTGGGCGTCCAGACCGGACTGGTTTTCCGACGGACGTCGTGCCGCGATCAGCCTTCGGTGCGGACGTGATGGATCACTATGCCGGCTTTTCGCTCTTTCGTGACGCCGACGATGTGCAGGTCGCCGACGTCGGCTTGCGTCGTGACGCGGGCCTGGAAGGCGGCGCCCAGCGGTTGTGCCAGGACGATGCCCAGCGTTGCAGCCGTGAAAGCCAGCGGCAGGCGGGTGATTCGCTCCAGGCGACTCTTAGGCTGGTTGGCGGACAGGCCGCCGAGGGCCAGGAAGGCGCCCAGGCCGGCCAGGATCCCGGCGACGGCGAGGTTGGAGCCGCAGTTGCGGTGGATGGCCAGACTGCTCTGCCCCTCTCTCAATCGTTGGAGCCCTTCTTGGGCGGCCGCCACCAGCGTCTCGGTGGATACATCACCGTACATATAGAAGCCCCAAAGCGAGGAGCGGCCCACCAGCTTCAGGCCACGATGGCGCTTGCTCAGGATGTGCATCGTTGCATGCTCCAGCGCGTGGTTGCGACGCAGGTGGGAGATTGGTGGAAGACTCAAGAAAACGGACAAGGGGTTTGCTTGCACCTCTAACCTCCATTCTCTGGGTATGCGATGACGATGAGGCGGTTGCGCAGGCTCCCGTAGGGGTGGCAAGTAACGAGGGTCAGCCTCTCGTCATCGGTGGACAGGATGTAGCGGGCGTTCTCGATGCGCACGTCCAATGGCTGACCGGCCTCGGGCAGGATCAGCACCTCGGCGACGCTGAACTGGTAGGGCGTGTCGCCTGAGTAGACGGTGATGGCATCGCCGGTCTCCAACGTGTACAGATCGCGGAAGACCTCGCCGTTGGTGGTGTTGTGGCCGTTCAGCACGGTGTTGCCGGGCACGCCCAGTGGCGCCGAGGTATTATGCCACCCGGCGGCGTAACTGTTTGGCACGCCCCAGGCTGGCTGTTCCTGACCGTCCACTTCCACGGTCTCCAAGGTGATGGTGACGACCGGGGCATCGACGCTGATGGATGGAATGACGATGCGCGTGGGCAGCGCAGGGGCCGGCGTCGGCGACGGCACAGGCGTAGCGGTCGGTCGCGCTACGGCGGTGGGGGCAAGTCTTGTGCCCGCTCCTTGGGCGGCACTCGTGGGTGCTTGATCGCCGCGCGCTGAGCTGGCACCGGGGGCGGACGCGCTCGTGGTGGGCGGGGCGGTAGTGGCAGGGGCGCGGTCACCGGTCCCTTCCAATGCGTCCAGCGGGGTGGTTATCGGCGTTGGTGCGGCAGGCAAGGCGGTCATGCGGGAGCTGACGTAGGGATAGGCCAACATGCCTCCGACGAGGAGCAGCAGCACGCCCGCTCCTGTGAGAATCTGGCCCGTTGAAGCGAACCCTGATTGCTCCGCCAGGCCATTGCCCTCCGAGCGTCGCCGGTCCGCTGGCGCGCCGTCTCTCTGAGTATGTGTATTGCTGTCCATATAGTCGGGATTATACCCCACGGGTGGGCACAGGACAAGGGCCAGTTGGACGCCGGGCCGACTGGTGCGATCTGCGCGCGCGGATTTTCTACAGCACGCTCACGGGGTCCACGTCCACGTGCCAGCCGGGGGGGAGCTGGATGGATTGGAGAAACCGAGCCGGGTCTGGGTGACGCAGAAGCAACTGCCAACGATAGCGGCCTCGCAGGCGGGCGAAGAAGGGCGGTGCGGGGCCGATGAGATCGGTTGCGGGGAGTCCTTGCCGGGCCAGGGCGTCGCGCACTGACTTGGCCAGCAGGTTGGCCCGGTTTTGGGCACGGGAGGGGCTGGCGTCCTCGCAGATGAGTTTCGCCAGGCGACGGTAGGGCGGATAGCCCTGCTCACGGCGGAAAGCCAGTTCCTGGGCGGCGAAGCCGGCGTAGTCGTGGCCAGCGGCGGCGACGATGGCGTAGTGATCGGGGTGGTACGTCTGGAGGATAACGTGTCCCCCGAGAAGCCCTCGCCCTGCCCGTCCGGCTACCTGGGTCAGCAATTGGAAAGTGCGTTCGCCGGAGCGGAAGTCAGGCAGGTTGAGCGCGGTGTCGGCCGAGATCACGCCGACGACGGTCACTAATGGCAGGTCGAGCCCCTTGGCGATCATCTGTGTGCCAACGAGGACGTGGGCCAGCCCGGTGCTGAAAAGGTGGAGGATCGTCGCGTGGGCAGCGTAGCTGCGGGCGGTGTCGCGGTCCCAGCGCAGGGTACGCACGTCGGGCCAGCGTTGATGGATCTCGTGTTCTACCTGTTCGGTGCCCAGACCGAAGTAGCGGATGCGCCGGCTCCCGCACCGAGGGCAGCGCTTGGGCTGGGGCTCCCGGTGGTTGCAGTGGTGACAGATCAGGCGGCCACGAGGGCTGTGATAGGTCAATGGGCTGTCGCAATTGGGGCAGCGCACGACGTGGCCGCAGTCGCGGCAGAGGACGAAGGTGGCGGTACCGCGCCGGTTGAGGAACAGGATAGCCTGCTCGCCCCGGTCCAGGGCATCGCCCATCGCCTGCTGGAGCGCGCGGCTGAAGATAGAGCGATTGCCGGCGCGCAGCTCGGCCCGCAGGTCCACGATCTGTACCGGTGGCAAAGGCGCGTGGCGGGCCTCCGGAGGTTCGTGGGGCAGGGCGTCGTAGCGGATGTGGGGGACGCGATAGCGCGCCTGGAGGTCGCGCAGGCGGCGGGTATGGCCCAGGATCCGGCGTGGCATCTCCAGCAGGGTGATGGTGCCCCCGCTCGACTGCCATCGACCGTCCGCGGCCGGCGCGGTCCGCCCGACAGTGGGCGGTCGGCGCCGGTTTCGAGCCTGATAGTAGGATTCGAGGCTGGGGGTGGCCGAGCCGAGGATGACCGTCGCGCCGCACAGGTGGGCCAACTCGATCGCTGCATCGCGCGCGTGGTAGCCGTGCACCGGCGACTTGTAGCTGTCGTCGTGTTCTTCGTCCAGGACGATGAGCCCGATGCGGGAGAAGGGGACGAAGAGCGCGGAGCGTGGGCCGATGACCACGTCCACCCGGGCGGCGCGCGCGCGACGCCAGGAGTCGTACCGTTCGCCCTCGGTGAGCGCGCTGTGGAGGATGGCGATTCGCCGGCCAAAACGCGCTCCGAAGCGATGGGCTGTCTGTGGGGTGAGGCTGATCTCTGGCACCAGCACGATGGCCTGCTGCCCCTGTGCCAGCACGTGTTCCACGGCTCGCAGGTATATCTCTGTCTTGCCGGATCCGGTAACGCCGTGAAGCAAGAAGGTCGCGGGCTCTGCCGGTTCTGCCTGCAGGTTGGAACGTATGGTGTCCCAGACTGCCTGCTGGTCCGACGTCAGGTGAGGTGGCACATCGGGGACGAAGGTCTCGTCCGCCAGCGGGTCTCGCCAGACTCCCTCGGCATCAAAGGCCACGAGGCTCCGTTCGGCGAGCTTGTTCAGATGATAGCGCTGGCAGCCGGTCTCGGCGTACACCCAACTGACGTCCACCGGCCCGCCCTCGCGCCGCAGGAATTCCATGATCGCGGGATAGCACTCGCTCCGTAGCCCGTGCAGCGCTGCACGCGGGTCAACCGCTCGATCCAGCAGTTCGACCGTTTGCACCTGCTTGGGACGGGCGCGGGGCGGCGCCAGGAAGGGGGACTTCACGACCACCCCTCGGTGGGACAGTTGATCGGCCGCGCGTCGCCATTGCTCGCGAGGGAGCAGGCGGTCGAGTTGCCGTCCCTGTAACTGGCCCTTGGCGTCCAATACCGTGACCAGTTGTTCCTGGGCGTCCGTTCGTATGTCCCGGGCCGCGACCTCTCCGGTCAGCCCGACCTGTACGTCGGCATGCCCCACGACGCCCGGCGGGAGCATCAGGGTGAGGCATCTCCAGAGGGGGGCAAGATACTCGCGGCTGATCCACCGGGCCAGCGTGATCTGGTGCGGCGTGAAGGCTGGATCGGGATCCACCAGGGATTCGATCGGGCGCGTCTGCGGCACGGGAGAGGTGTCGCTGAAGGCGACGACCGCGCCGTACAATCGCCGGCGCCCGAAGGGGACCACGACCAGTGAGCCCACGGCAATGCGATCGCTCAGTTCCGGCGGTACGTGGTAGGTGAAGGCAGGGGCAACGGTGCCAGATGCCGATGTCTCGGCTGGCGTGAAGACTATGACCTCGGCGTAAGGGTTGGATACCATTTGGCAAGCGTCATACGTCATACGTCAAACGTCAAGCGCCAGTGCTATATCTCCTCGCTGAAGCGAGCGCAGTAGTGGAGGAACACGAGGTAGCCGACGGCGAGCACGATCAGTCCGGTGACGGCGGTGCGCAGCAGGAAGTCCAGGCCGGTTGGGTTCCCCCAGTAGAGCAGATCGCGGTAGGAGGCGATGATCGACGCCATTGGATTCAGGCGGCGCAACCACAACTGCGCGTTGAACGTGATCCCCAGCAACGATGCCTCGTTCGGAACCGCGCTGATGGGGTAGAACACGGGTGTGAGGAAGAACCAGGCCAGCATGATCACGCCCAGGATGTGCTGGGTGTCTCGAAAGAGGACGTTCAGGGTCGAGAAGAGAAACGCCAATCCCAGGGTAAAGGTTAACTGGATCAGCAACGTGACCGGCAGGAGCAGTGCCCACAGGCTCAGTGGTGCGCCCAGGACGAGCGTGAGGATGAAGAAGACGGGCAGGGAGATCAGGAAGTTGATCAGGTTCGACAGCACGACGGAGAGGGGAAGCACCTCACGGGGGAAGTAGACCTTCTTGATCAGGTGGGCGTTGTTGACGATGCTGCCCGTGCCCTGGAGGACCGAGTCGTTGAAGAAGCTCCAGGAGAGGGTGCCGCACAGCAGGAAGACCGGGTAGTGACGGATGGTGTCGTTGTGCAGGAAGATGGTGAAGAACACGGTATACACGATCATCATGAGCAGCGGGTTGAGCCAGGACCAGGCGATCCCGAGGATGGAATTCCTGTAGCGCACTTTCAGGTCGCGCACGACCAGGTTATATACCAGGTCCCGATATTGCCAGAGCTCGTGCAGATGGGGAAAGACTTCCATGTGGGGTGATATTCTCCTTTTCACGGCTGGGCAGGTACAAGACCGTTCTACGGCTGGGCAGGTACAAGACCTGCCCTTACTGATTGGGGCCGGGCGGGTACAAGACCGTTTTACGGCTGGGCAGGTACAAGACCTGCCCCTACTGATTGGGGCCGGGCGGGTACAAGACCGTTTTGCGGCTGGGCAGGTACAAGACCTGCCCCTACTCACGTGTTTGGTGTGATGACGGTGCGGTAGATTTTCAGCAGGCGCTGCCCGGAACGGCTCCAGGAAAAGTGACGGGCGGCTCGTGCCCGCAGCTCCTGTCCCAATTCGATGCGCCTCCGTCGATCGTCCAACAGGCGGGCGATGGCGTCGGCGAAGACGGCCGGGTCACCGGTTTGCCCGGCGTAGACGCCTCTTGTGCCCAGGTACTCCCGGGTGACCGGCGTGTCGAAACACACGGTGGGTAGAGCCATCGCCATGTAGTTCAGAATCTTGCCGCAGCCCTCGGTCGCGGACAGCTTGGGGGCCGCAGCGACGTCACCCAGCGCAAGGTGAGTTGGGGCGTGCTCGTAGGGCACCTTGCCTGTGAAGGTGACCCGATCTGTCACGCCCAGATCGGCGGCCATCTGGCGGTAACCAGCAACGTTGGGAAACCCCATGATCAGGAAATGCACGTCGATGCCCCGTTGCTTGAGCACCTGCGCCGTCTGCACGAGCAGCGGCGTGCCCTGGTAGTCGGCCAGGAGCCCGAGGTAGGCGACGACGGGACGCTCGGGCGGGATGCCGAGGGCGAGCTTGCGCGTTCTGGCCTCTTCCGGCGTGATCACGTCGGGCCGGAAGAAGTCCAGGTTGACACAGTCGGGCAATGGGTACACCCGGCGGGCACTGCAGTTGAAGTCGCGCTCCAGCAGGGACGCGCCATGTTGACTGCTCGTGACGATGACGTCGGGAAGCTGGTCGATGCGCAGTTCCAGCAACCGCGCCCAGCGGTACCACAGCCCTGCGGTGTCGAGAAAATGGTGATCCACCATCTCGCTGGTCAGGCTCCCTTGGAAGTCGAACAGCAGTGGCACGCGGCGGAGACGACTTAGCAAATAGCCAATGAGCACACCTTCGTGCATGTGGGCGTGGATGATGTCGAAGCGGCGACTCAAGACCGTCCTCAATCCAGTCCACCCCAGAAACACGTCAAAAACGATCTTGTGCAGTGAGGAGCCTACCTCGTAGTCTGGGCGCCACGGGGTAGGGCGCGTGCGCACGACCTCCAGGTCGGGCGGGTCGTGTCCCAGGTAATACGTGACGATGGTCACCTGGTGGCCCAGTTTTTGAAGTACGCGTGCTTCCTCCAGTATGCGTATGTGGCCGCCGTAGTCGGAGAAGAACGACGTGGGGGCGACCATTAAGATGTGGAGTGCTCTGTCCAACACACTTAACCTGGTAGAGGGTGATGTTAGCTTTCGCTTCGGACGCAGCCGACGTCGCCCGCAGACGGTGCCGACCGCAGACGGTGCCGACCGCGGTCGGTCGGGGGATCAACGTCCGCGTCGTTTCGGTTCCGCGGTCAACCGGCGGGCGAGCCGGTTGCCGAAGAGCATCTGCCCGATCTGTTGCCCTGCGGTCGGTATGGGCGTACCCCGGAGTTCCTCTCTGTTGACCCACATGCCTTGCTCCCGCTCGGCGATCCAGCGCTCTCGTCCCTCGGCGGCCTCGATGAACGCTTGCTCCAACGGCTCTGTGTCCTCCTGGCTCAACAGCTCCCGCAGATAGATCAACTCTCTGAGCATCAGGTTGAGCCGGCGCACGACGTGCTCGCGGTTGAGGGAGAGGGCGGCGGAGCGCTCATAGGCGTCGGCAGCGCTATGGGTGGCGACGGCAAACCGGTGGCCGGCGAACTTGCGCATCTCCTCCCATCCGGGGGCGTCTACGGTGGTCCGCGACAGGGCGAGAGCCAGCAGATCGGGCAGCTCCTCGACGCCAGCCTGCAGCCCATCGTGCTCGACCGCGTCGATGAAGTAGTGCTGGGCGCCGAGTGCCTCGGCCAGTACGGACAGGGCGTCAATCACGTTGCTCGAGGTTCCGCTCGGCGTGACAAAGCAGTACAGTGCCTCTTTGAGCAGATCGGCGCTGGCTGCATCCAGCCCACCCAGGGGGTCGAAGCCCACAATTGCGGGGTTGGGGACGATGTGGCCGCCTGCGAAGAAGACGCTCTCCGGCAGCAACTCTTCGGCCCAGCGTATCACGGGGCCCTTGAGATGGGCGGTGTCGGTGACCAGGCAGCCCGGGCGGAGATGCGGGGCGATGGCGGCGAACGTATCGCGGACGGCGGAGACCGGCACAGCGACGATGACCAGCTCGGCATCCAGACACGCTTGCTCTGGCTTGCGCGTCACGCGATCGAGAGCGCCTTGAGCGCGCGCCAGGTCGGCGGCCACGGCGTCTCGGTCGTAACCGACGATCTGGGGGGGCTCATCTTGTGCCTTCAGGGCCAGGGCAATAGAGGTGCTGATGCAGTCTATACCAATGATGGCGACTTGACTGAGATCCATTTCACCACACTCTCCTTCTGCGCCGTTGCGACGGCTGGGGCGCGAGAACTGTCGGGGGTTGTTGTCTCCCCGTCCCTCTTGCCCATACCGTGCCAGGCGCTAGTTCCGGTTGTCGGCCGCCTGCAGCGCGGCCAGCAACTGATCCTCGTATTGGAGCAATCCACCCTCGCTTCGGAAACTCGACGTGGGTTCCTCGTGCCGCCGGATAAGAGCGGCGGTGAGGGGCCGGCAACCGGCTTCCTGTGCCCAGCGGGCGCCCACTTCTGGATGGCTGGCGTGGATGGCGAAGGGGCGACGCCAGCTATCGGGTTCGCCCCGGCTCAGGCGGGCCAGCAGGCGTGGTGCGAAGCGTTCTAGCAGCACGATGATGGCTCTGTGCCACGCGGATAACTGACCGGCCGACTTGCCCACGTCGTGGAGCAGAGCGGCAGCCAATAAATCCGGGTCGCTATGGCCGGCCTGTCGCAGCGCGGCACAGACATCGAGCGCGTGCCGCTGGTCTTGAGTGGCCATCGAGCGGAACAGTGCCAGAGATGCGGGTGTCAGAATGCCGGCTGCTTGCTCCAACTCCTCCTCTGAAACCCGGGCCGTCAAGGCCCGGAAGAACTGTCGCACGCGGTATCGAAACGTGCCGGCCGGCTGCTTCATCAAAAGAACAGGAGCAGACTCATTAGCAGCAGGTACGCCGGCGTGATCACGATCCTGAAGATGTCCAATCCCAGTCGAGGGAGGATGAACAGCACTACGGCCAAAATGAGCATGCCGTAGGGACGTAAGCGCAGCAGCCTGTCCCCCCAACGGGCGGGGAGCAGGCCAGCCAGGACTTTCTCCCCATCGAGGGGGTAGACCGGGATGAGGTTAAAGAGCATCAGGCTCAGGTTGATCTGAATGGCGAGGATCAAGAAAGCCCCGACGCTCAGGCGAGCGGCGTACATATCGGTGAAGGCGCTTGCGCGGTCGACCCATTCCAGACGGAAGGGAATGGCGAGCAGCATTGCCAGGACGAAGTTGGAGAACGGCCCGGCCGCCGCGCTGATCGCCATGCCCACCCGGGGATTTGTGCGCATGCGGTACGGATTGACCGGCACGGGTTTACCCCACCCAAAGCCGGATAGCATCAGCAACAGACTGCCCATCGGGTCGAGGTGGGCCAAGGGGTTCAGTGTCATGCGGCCCTGCAAGCTGGCGGTGTCGTCCCCCAACTGGTAGGCCGACCAGGCATGGGCCCATTCGTGGATCGGCGTGCCCAAGAGCAGGATCACGAGCCGGGTCACGATTCCCGGCAGTGTAAGTCCAAGCATAGGTTACTTCTCTCCTAATAGTTGCCGCGTCACCTCGGGTGACGGCTTGCAATTATAACATGGTTGATGGAAAGGGGCGAACGAACGTTTGCTCCGATCTCTTGATGATGCTATAATTCACCGGCGACGGATTGGGACAGCGACCTGTTTGTCATGCGGGCAGGAAGTCATGCGGGCAGGATGCCCGCGGTCCCAACGTCATCCGAACGTGATCCGAACGGCAAAGGAGCGCGCAATGAAGCTGAGCCGGAAAGAAGTCCAGCACATCGCCGAACTGGCCCGGTTGGCCCTTAGCGACGAGGAACAGGCCTTGTACCAAGAGCAACTGTCGGCCATACTAGACTATTTCGAGCGGCTGCGAGAAATTGACACGGAGACGATCTCGCCCACGGCGACGGTCTTGCCGCTGCGGGGCGTGATGCGCGATGACGTGACCCAGCCGCCATTCCCCCGCGACGACATCCTGGCCAATGCACCCGACTCTGAGGATGGGTGTTTTCAGGTGCCAGCGGTGCTTGAGTAAGGAGAGTTGACCGGTGATCCACGAACTGACCATCCACGAAGCCCGCGATCGCCTGGTTGCCGGGGAGTTCACGGCGGTTGAATTGGCGGAGGCGGTCCTGGAGCGCATCTTGGCGGTGGATAACCTCGTCAAGGCGTACCTGACGCTGACGCCCGAGGACGTGCTGGCGCAGGCCCGGGCCGCCGATGAGCGCCGGGCCGCCGGCGAGAATGAACCGTTGTTGGGCATCCCGTTGGCCATCAAGGACGTGCTCTGCACCAAGGGCGTCCCAACCACGTGCGGGTCCCGCATACTGGAGCGCTTCGTCCCCCCCTATGACGCGACCGCTGTGGCACGCCTGAAGGCCGCGGGGGCGCTCCTGCTGGGCAAGACGAATAACGACGAGTTCGCCATGGGTTCCTCCACGGAGAATTCGGCCTTCTTCACGACGCACAACCCGTGGGACCTGGATCGCGTGCCGGGGGGAAGCAGCGGGGGAAGCGCGGCCGCGGTCGTCGCCGACGAGTGCCTGGGGGCGCTGGGCACCGACACGGGGGGCAGCGTGCGCCAGCCGGCGAGTCTCTGCGGCATCGTGGGACTCAAGCCAACCTATGGGCGGGTGAGCCGCTACGGCCTGGTCGCCTATGCCTCCTCGCTGGACCAGGTTGGCGTGCTGACAAAGGACGTCACTGACGCGGCGCTGCTGTTGCGGTGCATCGCTGGCCACGATCCACGCGACTCTACGTCGTGGGACGTACCGGTGCCTGATTACGCCGCTGGCCTGACCGGGGACGTGCGGGGTGTGAGGGTCGGTGTGCCGAAGGAATACTTCGTCGCGGGGATGCAGCCGGAAGTGGAGGCGGCGGTGCGCGCGGCGGTGGACGTGCTGGCCGGACTGGGGGCGGCGGTGGCTGAGGTCAGTCTGCCCCACACGGACTACGCGCTGCCGGTGTATTACCTGATCGCACCGGCCGAGGCCAGCGCCAACCTGGCCCGCTACGATGGCGTGCGCTACAGCTTGCGGGTGACGAGCGGCGGGCTGGGCGAGATGTACACGGCCACGCGGGGGCAGGGTTTTGGCCCCGAGGTTAAGCGCCGCATTATGCTAGGTACGTACGCCCTGTCCGCCGGTTACTACGACGCCTACTACCTCAAGGCGCAGAAGGTGCGCACGTTGATCAAGGCTGACTTCGACGCTGCCTTCGAGGAGGTGGACGTCATCGTGGCCCCGACCAGCCCCACCACCGCGTTCCGCATCGGGGAGAAGGCGGACGATCCGTTGCAGATGTACCTCTCCGACGTGCTCACGCTCTCGATGAACCTGGCGGGCAACTGTGGGCTGAGTCTGCCGTGTGGGTTCGACGAGGCGGGGCTGCCGGTTGGGTTGCAGGTCATGGGGCCGGCTCTCGGGGAGGAGCAGGTACTGCGCGTCGCCTACGCCTACGAGCAGGCCACCGAGTGGCACCTGAAGCGGCCATCCATCCGAGCGTAGGGGCAGGGTGCGGACTGGAGGGATTCGCTCTGTGTGTGCCTCAGACCCTAAAGGTTTTCTGAAACCTTTAGGGTCACTACTCAGCCAAGGTGGGACGCACTTGGTTTTCTTTCGACAATTCGACTTCCAGGACGTACCAACGCTGTTTTCGGGCTAGGAAGTGCGTCCCACCTGAGTATAACCCCTTAGGGTCTACAATGGGGCGGGTAGGGAGAGCGACAGATGAGCGTTGTTGAGCTAGAGGACAAGATCGCCGGCCGGACGGCTCGCGTTGCCATCATCGGGCTGGGCTACGTTGGCCTACCGCTGGCGACGGCCTTCGCCAAGGCCAGATTTCGCACCATCGGCGTGGACGTGAACCAACGCAAGGTGGACGCCATCTCCGCCGGCCGGAGCTACATCCCCGACGTGCCGGACGATGAGTTGGCCCCACACGTTCAATCGGGTCGCCTCACGGCCACGTCGGATTACGACATACTGCGCGAGGCGGACGCGATTTTCATCTGTGTTCCCACGCCTTACGATGCCCAGCGTGCCCCGGATCTATCCTACATCCAGGCCGCCAGCTACGGCATCCGGCCTCGCATGAAACCCGGCCAACTGATCGTGCTGCAGAGCACAACCTATCCAGGCACGACGGAGGAGGTCGTCCAGCCCATTCTGGAGAAAAGCGGGCTCAAGGTGGACGTGGATTTCTACCTGGCCTTTTCTCCAGAGCGTATTGACCCCGGCAACAAGCAGTGGTCGGCTTACAACACGCCGAAGGTCGTGGGCGGCGTCACGCCGACAAGCACGCGTTTGGCGGCCGACCTGCTACGCCAGATGGGCGCGCTGGTGCATACCGTCTCATCCCCTCGCGCTGCTGAGCTGACCAAGCTGCTGGAGAACACTTTCCGCACGGTCAACATCGCTCTGGTCAACGAGCTGGCCCTCCTGGCGGAGCGGATGCAGATAGACTTCTGGGAGGTGATCGAGGCTGCGAAGACCAAGCCGTTTGGCTTCATGCCCTTCTACCCGGGTGCCGGGGTGGGGGGGCACTGCATCCCGGTGGACCCCTACTATCTGTCCTGGAAGGCGCGCGAGTACGATTACTACACGGAGTTCATCGAGTTGGCGGGCGAGGTGAACCAAGCCATGCCCTACCACGTCGTAGATCTCGTGTGCCAGGCGCTGTCGTTGCGCGGGAAACCCCTGCGGGGCGCGCGCGTGCTCGTGCTGGGCGTGGCTTTCAAGCCCGACATCGACGATGCGCGCAATTCGCCCGCCGAGCGGGTTATTGAGCTGCTGCTCAGCCGTGACGCCGTCGTAGGCTACCACGATCCGTACGTGCCCACGTTCCGGGTCGGTGACGACGTCTTCCATCGCGATGCGCTCATGTTGGAGTCGGAACCGCTGACCGAGGAGGCACTCGCGGCGGCGGACTGTGTCGTGGTCGTCACGGGGCACCGGAGCCTCGACTACGGGCACGTGGTGCGCTCCGCCGATGTGGTAGTGGACACCTGCAACGCCACCGCCGCCGTAGAGGAAGCTCATGAGAGAGTCGTGCGCCTGGGTGTTCCACTATTCTCTCCCTAACGGATTGGAACAATCCGCCGGATTGGAACAATCCGCGCCCTCCCCCGACGTCAGGAGGAGAGAAACGGCCAGGTCACATGTCCCAAGTTCCCGTGGACAACAGGCGCCCAGTCGAAGCACCAGCGGACAATAGACATCCGACGGAAGTGCCATCGTCCCCACCCGCCTGGTGGCTGACGATTGTCCGGGTTCTGACCGTCGTCGCGGTGATTGGCGCGGTCGGCGCTGCTATCTACTACCGTGATCGCGTCCAGGAATTGAAGCAGTATGGCTACGCGGCAGTCTTCCTGGTTGGGTTGGTCAGCAATGCCACGCTGATCTTCCCGGTGCCGGGCCTGGCGGTCAGTTCGGTCATGGGCGGGGTGTTCAACCCCTGGGTGGTGGGCATTGTCGGTGGGGTGGGGCAGGCGCTGGGGGAGTTGACCGGCTACATGGCCGGCTACAGCGGGCAGACACTCGTGGACGGGAATCCGACGTACGATCGGCTGATGCACTGGATGGAGCGCTACGGCATGTTGACGGTTTTCGTCATGGCGGTCATCCCCAACCCCGTCTTCGACCTGGGCGGCATCGCCGCCGGCACGCTGCGCTTCCCGGTGTGGAAGTTCCTGGTGAGCTGCGCGGCGGGCAAGGTGGTGAAGAACATCGTCTTTGCGCTGGCGGGCTACTACGGGATCGAGACGCTGTTCAAGCTGCTGGGGGGGGGGGGTTGACGGCGGCGGAGGCGCATGGTATAATCTAGTCATAAGCTGAATCTTGAAAAGGCAACGATCAGGAGGAGTAGGCGGGAACGGCCCTGGCGAACCGCGTCAGTGGATGCGGGAAGAGAGAAGGGTGCCGGCGTGCGGTCGGGCCGACCGCAGGTTGGTTGCTGCAAGCCCTCGCAGCGCCCCCCGTCGAACGTCGCCTGGGAGTCGAGAGGCTGAACCAACGCGGGTAGGACAAGTCTCTCCGGGTTCGCCCGTTAGCGCGAGCGCCCTTGTTGGAGGGCGACTAGAGTGCAACGACGGTGTCGTGGGACGCTGTTGTTGAATCAAGGTGGTACCACGGAAGGCTGCCCCTTTCGTCCTTGGACGGAAGGGGTTTTTGCATGGCGATGGAGGAAAGAGCTATGACTGACAAACTGTCCAAAACCTACAATCCGCAGGAGCACGAACAGCGCCTCTACCGATGGTGGGAGGAGCAGGGTTACTTCCGCCCCGAGAAACAGGTCGAGCTGGGCCTGGCCTCCGAGGACGGACCCGCCTGGTGTATCACCATGCCGCCGCCCAACGTGACCGGCGTGCTGCACCTGGGGCACGCGATGACTGCTGCTGTCGAGGACTTGATGACGCGCACCTATCGCATGCGTGGTTACCAGACGCTCTATCTGCCCGGGGCGGACCACGCCGGCATCGCCACGCAGAACGTGGTGGAGCGGGAGCTGCGCAAGGAGGGCCTGACGCGCCACGACGTGGGCCGGGAGGCATTCGTCGAGCGATGCTGGGCCTGGGCGCGCGAGTCCCTGCGGCGCGTCACCGAACAGCACAAGCGCCTGGGCGTCTCGTGCGATTGGACGCGAGAGCGCTTCACGCTTGATGATGGGTTGAGCCACGCCGTGCGTACCGCGTTCGTGCGTCTGTATGAGAAGGGGCTCATCTACCGGGGGACATACCTGGTCAACTGGTGCCCGCGCTGCACCAGTGCCGTCTCCGACCTGGAGGTGGAGCCAGAGGAGCGCTCCAGCCATCTCTGGACTATCCGCTATCCCATCATCGGCGAGGGCTGGGACGGGCCCACCGGAGAATGGGGCGGCGGCGGATGGGCCGAGGGCGCGACCGAGTTCATTGAGATGGCTACCACACGTCCCGAGACGATCCTGGGCGATACGGCTGTGGCTGTCAATCCTCAGGATCGCCGATGGCAGCATCTCGTCGGCAAGACCGCTATCCTGCCGGCCATCGGACGCCGGATTCCCATCGTCGCGGACGACGTCGTGGATCCAGAGTTCGGCACCGGCGCGGTCAAGGTCACGCCCGCGCACGATCCGACAGACAATGAGATCGGCATCCGCCATGGCCTCGAGGCTCCTAACACCATGACCGATACGGCACAGATGAACGAGCTGGCCGGCCCCTACGTTGGGCTGGACCGCTTCGAGTGCCGCGAGCGCATCGTCGCCGACTTCGAGAAGGAGGGGCTGCTGGTCAAGATCGAGCCATACTTCCACGCCGTGGGCACCTGCGAGCGCTGCCACACGGATATCGAGCCGCGCATCTCCACGCAGTGGTTCGTCAAGACGAAACCGCTGGCGGAAGCCAGCGTGCGCGCCGTGCGCGAAGGGCGTACCGTCATCATCCCGGAGCGGGAGGAGCGGCGCTTCTTCCACTGGATGGACAACATCCGCGACTGGTGTATCAGCCGCCAGTTGTGGTGGGGGCATCGCATTCCTGTCTGGTACTGCGACGACTGCGGTAAGCGGACGTGCGCGGTGGCTGACCCTGCTGAGTGTGCCCACTGTGGAAGCGCGCACATCCACCAGGACGAGGACGTGCTCGACACCTGGTTCTCCTCGGGGCTGTGGCCGTTCTCCACGCTGGGGTGGCCGGACACGGACGCGCCGGACTTCAGGCGCTACTATCCGACGCAGGTGCGCGAGACCGGCTACGACATCCTGTTCTTCTGGGTGGCGCGGGAGATGATGCAGGGCATCGAGATGACCGGCCAGACTCCCTTCGCCACCGTCTACCTCCATGGCCTGATGCGCAACGAGGAGGGTCGGAAGATCAGCAAGTCTATGGAGAACATCGATGAGTATGACCCGCTGAACATCATCGAGAAGTACGGCAGCGACGCGCTGCGCTACACATTGCTCACCAGCTCCACGCCGGGCATCGACATGAATCTCGATCCGCGCCGGCTGGAGGGGGCGCGCAACTTCACGAACAAGATCTGGCAGGCGGCGCGATTCGTGCTGGCGAATGCCTCAGATGCGGGGCTGAGCTTAGAGCCTCAAGACCGGGATCTGCGGCTGCCCGACCGCTGGATCCTTTCCCGGCTCAACCATCTCATCCAGGACGTGGACCGCCTGTTCGGGGCGTATCAGTACGGCGAGGCTGGCCGCCAGATACACGACTTCCTGTGGGGTGAGTACTGCGACTGGTATATCGAGGCCAGCAAGGTGTGGCTCTACGGCGATAGCGGGGCGGCCGACAAGACGGCCCCCCAGGCGATCCTGCTTCACGTACTGGAGACCTCCCTGCGGTTGCTGCATCCTTTCATGCCCTTCGTCACCGAGGCCATCTGGCAGGCGCTGCCGGAGACGATGCGGGCAGGCGAGGCATTGATTATGGCCCGGTGGCCGGAGCCGGAATCGGCCCTCTTGGACGGGGAAGCGGAGGAGCGGATGGAGCTGGCCATGGCGCTTATCCGGGGTATCCGGAACCAGCGGGCGGAGTACGACGTGACCCCGGGCAAGCGTATCCCAGCCCACATCGCGGCCGGCGATGCGGCCCAGTGGTTGGAGGGGCAGCGGGACGTGCTATGCGCCCTGGCCAGGCTCGACGCCGGGCGGCTCGATATCCGGCCGAGCCTGGAACCGCCGGCCCAGGCAGCCACCGTGGTGGTGGGCGACGTTGTGCTCTACCTGCCGCTGGCCGAGCTGGTGGACCTGGCGGCGGAGCGCGAGCGGCTGGCGAAGAAGCTGGCCGAGGTCGAGGGGCGCATCGCGCGCAGCGAGGCGCTGCTGTCGGGTGAGTTCGCGCACCGGGCTCCTGAGCACGTCGTCCAGCGCGAGCGCGACAAGCTGGCCGACCTGCAGGCCGAGCAGGGCAAGCTGCAGGAGCGCTTGATGGCACTGGCGTGAGACGAGTTGCCTATCGGAAGCAGAGGACGGGCCGTGATGCGAAGACGTCCGAAGTCAGCCAGACTTCGGACGTCTCGCGCTTGTCAACAATTCTGGTTGTGGTATAGTTATCGAGTAAGCGTTCAAGTACAAGGAAAAAACAGCACGTGAGGTGACCGGCACTTGAAAAACTTCGTCCCAATGTGATTTCTCAGCGGTAGAACATTGCCCATCATCACCCAGACTGCGTTCAAGTGCCGGTCACCTGAACGGTTACGTTATCGACAGTAGCTGACCCGTGAGAGTCTGCTCATGCCGCGTCTAGAACACGTGTCGACCACAAGGCAGAGTGAGGTGTTCCCATGAAATGCCCCAACTGTGGCGGTACTAATCCCGACTACAAGCGAGCGTGCGTGTACTGCGGGACGATACTGGAACGGCCCCCCCTGAGCACCGAACAACAGAGATTGCGCGATCAGTTCCTCTCCATGAGCCTGGGAACAGAGGATCTGGCCACGATTTGCTTCTCCCTGGGCATCGATGGGCACGAAATGGATGGAGAGCCTGACGAGGCGGGGCGGGTCGAGATGCTGGTGCGCATGCTGGCCGACCATGGCCGCGTGGACGAAGTCGCTCACTCCCTGGGCGACTTGCGGTTTCCCCAGAGCTACGCTCCGCTGCCCGGCCCATACCCCGACAACCTGTGGCTGACCTACGTCTTCGCCTGTCAAAACGTCACCCGCATGGCCCAGCTTCAGGAGATGTGCGAGCAGGTTGGCATCGGGGATGCGCAGACCCTGCCCGGGGATGCGCTGCCGCACAAGATACGCGAGGCCCTGATCGTCGCCCAACGTCACAATAAGCTGACGCTCGTCCACGAGTGGCTGAGGGGCTTGAAGCCAGAGCAGGGACTGCAGCGGCCTCGCCGCAGGCGCCAGCGCCGATAATGCCGTCAGGTTCATAGGCGGCGCTGGGGCGCCGTCCACGCGCGGAGCTTGCCCAAAGGGGGGAGAGCGATGAAGACAGGACGCCGTCGCAAGAAGGACAAGAGCGAGCAGGAGGAGACGGGGAAATCCCCTCAGGCCACGGTGGCGCATCCGCGGACCAAGAGCGCGAAGCCCGCGGCCGCCCGCTCACCGGCTCAGCCGACTCGGCGCTCCAAGTTCCCCGTGCTGCCCATCCTGGTCGCTCTGAGCGCGTTGCTCGTGGGCGCTATGGTTTGCGGGCGGTCGTGCCTTGGCGCACGCACGACGCCCACGACCTACGTCGCCGCCGACGCCGACGGTTCGTGGACGACGACGGTCAAGATCGTAGCCCCCCAGGTGGCAGTCAGAGGGCGCTACCGCTCCGACTGCGATGCCGACGCCAACTGTACCGTGATACCCGGCACGTGCGAGGTGCGGGAGCGTGCGGACGCGGGCGCCGAGCAGACGGTGGACGACTACGATGAGTACGCCTACAGTATCTACTACGAGGAGGCCGAGGACAGGCTGTACGAGGCGGCCGGGCAGGATTTCGTACCCACCGAGCTGAACGCGGCTCGGGACTGGTGGGATGGAGACCGCCATTACTACTCGGAGGAGTGGCTGGACCGGGAGACGTGCCAGTACACGCAGTACACCGTGTGGATCACGGATCCCGATGACCCGGAATACGAGGTCGAAGTCGTGCTGTCGGAGTGCGAGGTCTGGGACCACGTCGTGGTGAAGGAGCGGGCCTATCGTGAAGAGGCGTACTGCCAGACCGAGAACGTGGAATCCCTGGCGGTGCAGGACGTGCGCACGCTGCGCGGGGCCGGTACGCTGGTGGAGTGGCCGGACACCGTCGCGCCTGCGGGCGGGGAGCTAGTGCGCGAGTTCGAGGGCACCGTGGAGTTCCGGGCCGAGGGCGCGAGACGCACGGTCGAGACGACGGACGTGGACAAGTACATGCGCTATCTCACGGTTCCCCACTACCTGGGCCTGGACGAGGACGGCGACGTCGTAAACCTGACGGACCGGGCGCCATGAGACAGCACTGAAGCTCAGCAGGAGCGTGAACCTGAGGTGACGGCCGGGGCGTCGTGGGTGCCCTCGCGGTAGCCAGTGGACACATCCGCCCGCCAGCTTACGGACGCACGAGCGACGTCCGTACCCTGCTGGCGGGCTCGTCTGTTTGAGGTGAGCGCATCGCGTCTTCACGAAAGAGAGTGCGCTCAAGGAGGTTCTTGATGTCTTTTTCCTCCTGGTTTCGGAGATCGGGCAGCGTGCTTGTTTGGGGTGCGGCGTTTCTGTTCGTCGGTTCCGCTGGCTGGTGGCTGTCCGGGTATATGATCCCCCAACCGGCTGTGGGCATCGTCCGCGTGTATACCGATATCTGGGGTGGCAGCCTCGGGTTGATTCAGGCTCAGATCGACGAAGCGCGCGAGGACGACAGAGTCAAGGCGGTGGTCGTACAACTGGATTCTCCCGGCGGCGAGGTGGTCGCCAGCCAGACGCTCTTCCTCGAACTGCAAGACCTGCGCCGGGACATGCCCGTGGTCGGGTCTATCGACGGCATGGCCGCCAGCGGTGCGTACTACGCTGCGCTGGGCACCGATCCCATCTATGCGAAGCCTTCCTCTGAGGTCGGCAACGTGGGCGTGTGGGCCTTCATTCCCTCTGACCTGCCCGTCAACGACGTCGTCCTGGCGAGCGGTCCCTTCAAACTGACGGGCAGCAACCGCGCAGAGTTTGTGCGCGAGCTCGAAGGCATCCGGCAGGAGTTCCTGGCGACCGTCTTCAGCCAGCGGGGTGACCGGCTCAAACTCTCCCAGGCCGAGCTCTCGCAGGGATTGCTGTACCCCGGCCGCGAGGCGTTGCGCCTGGGCCTCATCGACCACGTGGGCAGCCAGACCGAGGCCATTGCCGCCGCGGCTGAGCAGGCTGGCATCGCGCACTACGCGGTCGTGGATCTCGAAGACCGCGTGCGCGATGACTTCGCCGACGACGTGCCCGTCTGGGGAGAGACGTGGTTGGGGATCGCCGACCCTGAGACCGGGGAGCGCGCACTGCCATACGGCGTCTACCTGTTTTATGATGCGCGCCTGAGGGGGGTGCCATGAAACTCCAAACGGAACTCCAACCGGAGATGCGAAGCAAACTGCTGGCGTTGGGAGGCCTGGCGCTGCTCTTTGTTCTGCTATTCGGCGGGCGTTGGGCCTGGTTCTACCGCGGCTCGTACGTGCCCCCGGTCATTCCGGAGATCGATGGAAGCCCGATCGCGCTGAACGAGGCTTCCCGCAAGGCTTTCGAGGATCGGCCAGTGGCGGGTGACGGACGCGTGCTGATTGACCTGGCCCACGCCAACAACCTGGAGACGAATGACCTGGCCCCGCTGCGGGGACGGCTGGAGGCGCGCGGCGTCTCCGTCGAGGTCTTCAGGGGGGTGGATGCCGCTCTGAGCGCGCAACTGCGCGGCGCGACGGCCCTGCTCGTCGTGGCCCCGACGGTGCGGTATACGGCCGAGGAACAGGATGCAGTCGCGGATTTCGTCGCGGACGGGGGGGGCCTGTTACTGGCGGCCGACCCCACCCGCTCCGTGTTGACGGGAGAGGACGAGTGGCTGCCTCTCTCCCTGTCCCTGGCGTCGACCGGTGCTGTCCCCGCCATCAATAGCCTGGCGAACGCGTTCGGCGTGATCTATTACGACGACTATGTGTACAACCTGGAGCATAACGCGGGCAACTACCGGGACGTGGCGTTCACCGTTTTCGACGAAGATCACGCGCTCACGCGTGACCTGGAGACGCTGGTGTTCTTCGCTGCCCACTCCCTGCGCAGCGATGGGCTGGCGCTCGTGACCGGTGATGTGCACACGCGCTCGCCGGTGCGCAGCGGCGAGACCGGTCTTGCGGCTGCGACGCTTTCTGTGGATGGACGTGTGCTGGCCCTGGGTGACGTCACCTTCATGACCGCGCCCTACCACACGATCGAGGACAACGATCGGTTCCTCAGCCACATCGCCGACTGGCTGGCGGTCGATGGCCGCGCGCGGGATGACCTGGAGGATTTCCCGTATCTGTTCCGGCAACCGGTGGACCTGGTGCAGGTCAGCGGGGACTCGGTCGATCCCCGCCTGATCGCCCAGGGCAGCCAACTGGGGGATCTATTCGAACAGGCGGGGCTGTCCCTGGCCCTGCGAGCCGAGCCTGCGCCGGGCCACGACGTGCTCTACGTGGGCACCTTCGACGACCTGGGGCCGGCCCAGGATTTCGTCAGCGGGGCGGGCATCACGGTGACCACCTTCGTCACCACACAGACCGGCGTCCTCTCACCGGATCGCGCGACGGCGGAAGCCAACAACGAAACCGAAATCGCCCTGGTCAGCGTCGTGCCTCCCAGTGCGACCCTGAGCACAATCGGCGACACGGTTGCCGTCGCCATCGAGATTGGGGACGTACGCGGTCTCTACGGCGCGGAGGTCCACCTCGCCTTCGACCCGGGGGTGTTGGAAGTCGTCGACGCCGATCCCGACGCAGAGGGCGTTCAGATCGCCGACGGCACGTTCCTCTCCCCGGACTTCGTGGCCATCAACCGGGTGGACAACGCCGCGGGAACGATAGGCTACGCGGTGGCCCAGATGCCGCCCCGAAACCCTGCGGATGGGAGTGGGAGCCTGGCTACCGTCACATTCAGAGGCAAGGAGCTGGGTACGTCGGCGGTCAGTTTCGAGAGTGCGCTGCTGTCCGATCGCGATGGGAACATGATTCCGTCCACCACCGAGGACGGCTTCATCGTGGTGGGCGAGGGAGAGCCACCCTCGGAGGGGGAGACCGAGACGGCGGAGATCGAGGGCGGGGAACAGGAGCCGCGCGATGGCCTGCACGGCAGCATCGAGGTGGAGGCGCTGGGGAAGATCGGCATCCAGGGGACGAGCCTGTTCGTGGTAGACCGGCGCGCGGATCGCGCCGTCGTGCTCGTCCTGGCCGAGGATGGCGCAGCGGCGGTGAGCGCGCTGGAACGACTGGCGGCCAACGATCTCTCCGCATGTGTGGAGGCCGGCGCAGCGACGGTATGCTCGACGGGGGTGGCCCAGGAGAGCCTGGGCCTGGACGGGGGTGTTGCGCCCTCAGGTGAAGACGCTGGCAAGGTGCCGGTGTTCATCCTGTCGGACGATGACGCGGATTGTTCCAATCCGGGGACCAGTGGCGCGCGCACCAGCGCCGCCGAGTTCGAGGCGATCCTGAGCGAGTCGTACGACGTGCGCGTCTGGTCCATGCGCCGGGACGGGGTCCCGACGAAGGATGACCTGGACGGGTACGCGGCCTACATCGCCACGTCCGGCGACTATGCCTACGATGAGGCGGGGCCTGACATCCTATCGGTCCTGGAGGACGTGGAGCGCGGGGGGGTGATGCTTGCGGGTGCTCAGATCCTGCCGGGTGTGGACGAGCGCTATGAACCCATCGAAGACTTGAAGGTCGTGGACGCTGCCCACGCCCTGGCCGCCGGCTTCGCCGCGGACGAGACGTTCACGTTGCTGGCGTCTGAGAGCGGGGTCCCGGCCGTGATCATGTCTGAGGCGGACCTGGATGGCGTCGACTTCGAGGCCTGCGCGGTGTTTGCGCGCGGCCCGGACAGTCCTGAGGCAGGCGCGCCCGTGCTCGTGGCTCTCGCGGACGATGAGGCGGAGGATGAAGTCGGTCGCGTGATCGTGGCTACCTTCGCCTTCTATCGCCTGCCGGAGGACGCCCGGCGCAGGCTGGCGTTGAACGCGGTGGGGTGGCTGGCGGAGGGTTGGTAGATTGGGAGGTTGGGAGATTGGTAGGTTGGTAGGTTGGGAGGTTGGTATATTGGTAGATTGGTGGGGGGGGACGGGGGGAGGTTTGGAAGGATGGGGGCACGGGAGATCGTTGAGGTGGTGGGGGAGTTGGTGCTCGATGATGGGGCGGGGCTTGAGCGGGAACGCGGGCCGCAGGCTCTGGCGGTCGCGAGGAGGATCGAGGCGGCGTTGGTGCCGTACGTGGCGGCCAACCCGGGATACGCGGCGCTGTGGCAGCAGTTCCGGGCCGCGCCCAGGCAGCAGGCGCCGATCCTGGCGGGCCTCCTCCAGGTCGTCCTGAGCGCCGACGCCGCCCTGGCCCGGCGGATGGACGACCTGCTGGCGCAGTACCGGCGGGCGGCGGGCGCCTCCGGCACGCGCGTACACACCGGCGGCGGTGCCTACATCTCGGGCAGCGTCAGCACGGGCGGGGGCGACTTCGTGGGGCGCGACCAGACGGTCGTCAAGCACGCGGGCGTGGGGGCCGAGCAGGTGGCCGCGCTGTTCGAACAGGCGCTGGGGCTGGCGCGGCAGAAGCCGCCGCCGGTGCGCGAGGACCTGGAGGCCGCCGTGGAGACGGCGCAGGAGGAGACGGGGGCCGGGGACGACGCCGACAAGCGCCTGCTCAGCAAGGCGTTGGACGTCCTGCTGGACAAAGGCCCGGACGTGCTGGAGATCGTTCTGGACGCTATCCTCAACCCGGCGGCGGCCGCGGGCAAGGGCGCGAAGATGCTGGCCAAGCAGGCGCGCCGCTCGCTACAGCACACGCGCAAGACCGGTTCGTAGTAACGGCTTCAGCCGTCCCAGGAAGGAGACGACCATGCCGCAACCCTTCGACCGCGAGACCTGGCGCGAGCGCGTCGCCGCGTGGTGGGTTGGTTGACCCGCACCGGCCTGGAAGAGCCGGTGCTGGGATGGTTTTTCGCTCACTCGTGTGCCTGGCACCACCTGTTTGCGGCGGTGCTGTGAACGTGTGCTGGGTTGGTTGACCCGCACCGGCCTGGAAGAGCCGGTGCTGGGATGGTTTTCCGCTCACTCGTGCGCGTGGTATCGCGTGTTTGTGATGGCGCACCGGAAGGCGCCGCCAACCCAACGTCGCTGCGTGGTCTGGTCTGCGCGGCGGCCGGATCGAGTCCGCTAGGGGTGAGGTTGCGTCGTCCTAGCGCCGGTGGGTCAGGTCCACCGTCTCGGGACAGCGCTCGGCGATGCGGAAGGGAGTTCCATCCGATGACCATACACAGGAGGAAGCGATGAAGCCTTGGATAATCTTCGCCGTCCTTGCGTCTGCGCTGGCCGTGCTGGCGCTATCCGCGGGGGTCTGGCTGCGGCCTCTGCTGGCGTTCGTTGGGGCGAACAGCGACGTGATACAGGGTCTAGAAAGCGCGGTGCAACTGCTCCTGTGGCTGGGGACCGGGGTGCTGGCTTTGCTGGGTTACCGGCGGCGCCGGGCTGAGACCGCCGGGCTCCCATCAGGCGCTCAGGTTCAGACCGAGGGGGGCGCGGTGCTCACAGCCCCTGTGAGCACCGCGGGCGGGGATTTCGTCGGGCGAGACCTGAACGTCATCATCCCCCGCTCCGCCCGCGATATCCTGAGGCCCCTGCGCCCGAGGATCTCGCCGGATGCCCTACAGCACGCCACCGAGGAATACCTGCGCTACCTGCTGGACCGCCACCGCTACCTCAACCTCAAGGGCATGGGCGTCTCCGACCGGGTGCCGCTGCGCCTGCCGCTCCTGGACCTCTACGTCCCCCTGCGCGCGCGCCTGGAGCTGCCCGAGGAGGAACACGAAGCCCTCACCGGCCGCCTGAGCGAGCCCCAGCCCGTGCTGGACCTGCTGCGCCGGCACGACGGCATGGTCATCCTCGGCGATCCCGGCGCGGGAAAGACCACCTTCCTCAAGTTCGTCGCCCTCCATCTGGCGCTGGGGGAGGGGCAGCGCCTGGGCCTGGGGGACCGCCTGCCGGTGCTGGTGCCGCTGTCGGCCTACGCCAACGCGCTGGCCGGGCGCGACGTGCGCCTGGACGACTTCATCGCCGATTACTTCTGCGACATCGGTGCCGACCTGCCGGTCGCCGACATGCTCGACGAGGCCTTCCGGGGCGGCACGGCGCTGGTCCTCCTCGACGGGCTGGACGAGGTCAAGGATCTGGGGCTGCGCGATACCGTGGTCGAGCGCGTGGTGGACTTCTATGCCCTCCACCGGCGGGCCGGCAACAAGTTCGTGCTCACCAGCCGCATCGTGGGCTACCGGGCCGTGCGCCCGACGGCCGAGGGCCTGCGCGAGTGCACGCTGGTGGACTTCGACGACGGGGAGATCGAGGCCTTCGTCGCCCGCTGGACCGCTGCGCTGGAGCGCCAGGCCCAGGGCGAAAGCGCCGCCGCCCGGGCCGACGCCGAGCGCGAGCGGCGGGAGCTGCTGGACGCGGTCCAGCGCAACGCCGGCGTGCGGCGGCTGGCCGCCAACCCGCTCCTGCTGACCATCCTGGCGCTCATGAAGCGCCAGGACGTCTCGCTACCGGAGCGGCGGGTCGAGCTCTATGATCAGTACGTGCGCACGCTGCTCTCCAGTTGGAACCGCGTGCGCGGGCTGGGGCGTCCGCCGGCCCGCGACCTGGACGTGGTGCAGACGGTGCGCGTGCTGGCACCGCTGGCGCTGTGGATGCACGAGGAGAACCCCGGCGTGGGGCTGGTGCGGCGCGAATCGCTGCGCCGCCGCCTGCAGGCCATCTACGCCCAGCGCGGGGAGCCGGACCCGGAGGAGGCGGCGCGCCGCTTCCTGGCCGACGTGCGCGAGCACGCCGGGCTGCTGCTCGAGCGCGGCGCGGGTGCGTACGGCTTCATCCACCTCACCTTCGAGGAGTACCTGGCGGGGGTGGCGGTGGCGCTGCGGGGCCAGGGCGACTGCCGCCCCATCGTGGGCTTCCTGGGCCGGCACATCGGCGACCCAGCCTGGCGCGAGGTCTCCCTTCTGGCGGTGGCCTACCTGGGCATCATCCAGCAGTTGGACCGGGTGGCGGGCGATGTGGTGGAGGCGCTGGTGGCCGAGCGACCCGGCGAGCCGGGCCAGGCGGCCGTGCTGGCCGGGGAGGTGGTGCTCGACGTGGGCCTGGGCGGCGTGCCGCCGGAGAGCCACCGGCGGGTGGTGGAGGCGCTGGTGGCGGCGATGCAGGACGCGGCCGTGGCGCCGCGGGACCGTCGGCAGGCCGGGTGGATACTGGGCCGCCTGGGCTGGCAGCCCGATGACCTGGACGCCTTCGTCGAGGTGCCGCCGGGCCGGTTCCTATATGGGGATGACAGGGAGCCCAGGGAGATCGCCCGCCGCTATTGGATCGGCAAGTACCCCGTGACGTATGCCCAGTACGCGCGCTTTGTCGAGGATGGCGGCTATCGGCGGCGGGAGTTGTGGAGCGCGGAAGGCTGGGCCTGGCGTGAGGAGGAGGGGCGTGAGGAACCGGCGTTTTGGGACGACGCGAGTCTCAACAACCCGATCTTCCCGGTGGTCGGCGTGGCGCAGTACGAGGCCCAGGCGTATTGCCACTGGCTGACGGAGCAGGTGCGGGGCGCGGGTCACAGGCTGCAGGTTTGGCACGATGACGAACCTGAAACCCTGAACCTGGAACCTGGCGCGCTGGTGCTGCGGTTACCCACGGAGGAAGAGTGGGAGCGGGCCGCCCGAGGCACCGACGGGTGGGAGTATCCCTGGGGGGACGCGTTTGACGTGTCCTTTGCCAACACCGAGGAGAGTGATGTTGAGAAGCGGATTGGTATCGCGACGACAGCGGTCTGCACCTATCCCCAGGGGGTAGGCCCGGCCGGCGCGTGGGATATGGCTGGCAACGTTTGGGAGTGGACGTCTTCCTTGTGGGAGCCGGGGTCTGAGGATCCCGTGTTGCGCGGGGGCTCCTGGATCGACTTTCAGTGGGACGCTCGCTGCGCGGCTCGCAACTGGTGTTTCCCTGACTTCTTCTTCAGCGTCGGGTTTCGGGTGGTGGTGTCCCTGGTGTCTTCTGAATCCTGACTCCTGGTTGTTGGTCGCCATCCAAAACCCTTAGGGTCTCTCAGACCCTAAGGGTTTGCAGAGTCGCGTGCTTTGCCCCTCAGTACGGGTTGTGCTATACTGAACCTGTCGTATTCTGTGTCAGTGAGGAGTCTATATGTCACCTGATGATCTAACTTCCCCACGCAAGATCGGGCTGGCGCTCAGCGGCGGCGGGGCGCGGGGACTGGCCCACATCGGCGTGCTCCAGGTGTTGCACCGGGCGGGGGTGCCGGTCGCCTGTCTCTCGGGCACGAGCATGGGCGGCTTCATCGGCGCGCTGTACGCGGCCGGGATGGCCCCCGATACGATGGAGACGGAGGCCCTGTGCCTGTCTGCCCCGCGCAGGCTGGTCGGCCTGATCGACCGCTCGTTGCCCCGGCGCGGGCTCTTCGAGGGGCGCAAGGTATACGAGTGCATGCAGGGTTACCTGGGCGACCTCACCTTCGACGACCTGCGGATCCCGCTCACGGTGGTGGCGGTGGACCTGGACACGGGGCAGGAGGTGCGGCTGGACCGGGGCCGGGTGGTGGATGCCGTGCGGGCGACGATTGCCATACCGGGCATCTTCACGCCCGTGGAGCGAGGTGGGCAGGTGCTCGTGGATGGGGGACTGTTGAACAACCTGCCGACGGACGTCGCGCGCCGCATGGGGGCCGACACGGTCATCGCGGTGGACGTCTCGATGAAACAGGCGCGGCCCTCGGTGTTCCACGTGTGGCGGCAGCGCCTTCTCCGCGGCCCCTACATCCCGAACGAGATGGCGAACACGGCCGAGGTGCTGTACCGCTCGTTGCGCGTGATGCGGGACGAGATGCACCGCCGCAGGTTGATCGAAGCGCCGCCCGACCTGATCATCGAGCCGGATATCCCGCCGGACGTGCTCCCGCTGCGGGGTTTCCCGCGCGCGGCCGACATCATCGCGGCCGGGACGCGCGCGGCGGAAGCGGCTCTGCCCCGGGTGCTCGCGTTGGTGGATGAGAAGGGGATGGGGAGATAGCGGTTACGGCAGTCGCGATGGGGGAATCGCGGCTACCAGAGGTGGCGAGCAGGAAGTAGAGGAGGGGAGCGGAGCGGGATGCGACAGGGGCGTGTGTGCGTCGTGGTTGGGCTGGTGGCGGCCGTCCTGCTGTGGGTGCCTCCGGCCGAGGCGGCCGCGCCGGACGCGGCCCGGACCCCGTCCCAGGCCCGGCAGCAGATCGTCCACGTGGTCCAGGCGGGCGAGAATCTCTTCCGCATCGCGCTGCGCTACGGCACGACGGTGGACGCGATCGTGGCTGCCAACGGCCTGTCCGGCCACACGGTGTACGTGGGCCAGGAGCTCGTGATCCCAAGTGGGTCCAATCTGGCCGGCGCGGCAAGCCAGCCGGCGACCGGCTCCACCTACACGGTGCGGCGGGGCGACACGTTGAGCAGCATCGCGCTGCGCCACGGGACGACGACGTGGGCGCTGATGCAGGCGAACGGCCTGGCCAGCGGGCAGCTCATCTACGCCGGCCAGCAGTTGACCATCCCAGGTGCAGGCGCGGGCCAGTCCGCGCAGACTACCTACGCCGTGCGGGCCGGGGACACGCTGAGCGGCATCGCCCGGCGCTGTGGCACGACGGTGGATGCGTTGGCCCGGCTGAACGGGATCGCCAACCCGTCGGCGATCGCCGCTGGCCAGGTGTTGCGCCTGCCGGGGGCGGCAGCGGCCCCGGCACCGGCACCGGCGGTGTCGGGGGGCGGTAAGCGCATCGTGATCAACCTATCTGAGCAGCATCTGTATGCGTATCAGGGGGACCAGGTGGTCTACTCGTTCGTGATCTCCAGCGGCGCTGCTCCCTCCCGTACGCGTACCGGTGAGTTCCGCGTGCAGAGCAAGATCCCCAAGGCGTACGGCGCGGCGTGGGGCTTCTGGATGCCCTATTGGCTGGGCATATACTACGCCGGCACGACCGAGAACGGCATCCACGCCCTGCCGGTCTATGCCAACGGCCAGACCTTGTGGGCCGGCTATCTGGGCCGCCCGATCTCGTACGGGTGTGTGGTCCTGGGCACACACGACGCGCAAGTGCTGTACGACTGGGCGGAGATCGGCACCTCGGTCTCTATTCGGTACTAGCCGCCCGGGCCTGGTATGGCGGGTCTTGCCTTTCCTTCACAGCGCGGTCCACGGCTTGGGCGTGACGGGGCCTAGGGAGCCCTCACGCGGCGTCCCCCTCGATCGTAGCGATGGCCTCAGCGGGCGACTTGCCCCCGTACATCACGGCCATCAGGCCGGGCAGGTATCGGTCCATCGTCTGCACGGCGGGGTAGATGGCGTTCTTGATGAGCGCGGGCGTCAGCGCCTGGCCCTCGAAGTCCAGGCTGCTCTTGTAGCGTACCTCGCCGTCGGAGAAATCTAGCTCGAAATTCCCGATCCGCAGGCCGTAGTTGGCCCGCGTGACGAACTCGGCGACCGCCAGCAGCGTTGCCTCTGGGGCCTTGGTTGGGGCGATGACGTAGAACAGGAACTGCTTCAACTCCTCGTGAATCTGGGCGAAGCACGTCACCTGGCCGTTGCTGCCGCTGTAGCCCATCCGATAGATGTGCTGGTCGCCGAGCTGCTGGGGGTACCACCCGTCTGTGTCCAGAAACTCCCCGAGGGTCGTGAAGGCCTGCAGGCCATTGCCGTTCTGTACATCTGCTTCAGTATGGTTCATTCTCGTTTAATACCTCCCTTGGTTGCTGCTCATTCCAGACCTGACAGGTTTCCAAAGAGGCCTTTGGAGCAGAGGGAATTACCGGTTGGAAAAGCATCTACGCCAGGAACTGGTATCCCAAACCTGTCAGGTCTTATGTCTTCCACGCCTGCTGGCCGCTACGTCAGGCCGAAAAGCAGCCCAATTCCGGCGAGCGCGACGAGTATCCCCAGGACGGCGCGGGGACTAATCCGCTCTCCCCGGCAGGCTGTGATCGGGAGCACGAACAGGGGACTCGTGGCCAAGAGCGTCTGGGCGATTCCCGCGTCCGTGAACTTGAGGGATACCTGCTGGAGCCAGATCGCCAGGTAGGTGCCGATGAAGGTGGCGAGGGCGATCACGCGCCACATCCGCCCGGACTGCTGATGCTTGAGCCAGCGGCCGAGTGGCTGCCGGGTCAGCGGGAGCCATATCAGGAGGGTCACCACGCCGGCGGACAGGCGCAGGAGCGAGCTCCACAGCGGGCTGATGCTCGTCCGTGTCAGCGCGACGTGGGACAGCACGGCCCCGCTGGCCTGTGACATGGCGGCCAGCAGGCCGAAGCCGAGGCCGGGCCACGGGCGCGCCGGCCCGGCGGATGGGCCGGGCGAGCGCTCGGTCACCACCCAGGCGACGCCCAGCAGGGTCAGCCCGATGCCACACCAGGCGCTGACGCTCAGGCGCTCCCCGAGGAACACCAGGGCGACGAGCCCCGCGCTCGGCGGGGCCAGCATCTCCAGGAGCAAGGTGCGCCGCGCCCCCAGGCGCTTCAGGGACTCCAGGTAGGCCGTGTCTCCCAGGCCGATGCCCACGACGCCGCTCAACAGCAGCAATCCCAGGGCCAGCGGCTCGACGGCGGCCAGCAGATCGCCGCGCACGAGCAGCGTGACGAGCAACAGGCCGATAGCGATCACGCCCTTCGCCAGGTTCAGTTCGAGCGGTGGGATGTGTTGCCCGATGCCGGTGTACAGCGTCGTGGCCAGCGCCCACAGAAACGCGGCGCAGATCGCCGCTACCTCTCCCTGCAAGCCTGCGATCCATGCTCCCGATAGTTGGTCCATGTTCCCCCTCAGCCTATGGTTACACAGAGTCTCACAGAGTGCTTCACAGAGATACACAGAGGAGAATCTTGGTGTTTTGTCAGTATTTCTCTGGCGTTCATTCAGCCTATGGTTACACAGAGTCTCACAGAGTGCTTCACAGAGATACACAGAGGAGAATCTTGGTCTTTTGTCAGGGTTTCTCTGGCGTTCATTCAGCGGCCAGCCACGCGGCGGACAGGGTGAGGATCTCGCCGCTGGTGGCGAGCCGGTCGACGTCAATGGCGTCGGCGGTGTCGCTGAGCAGGTAGAAGTCCCTCTCGGCGTCGGCCCAGATGAGCTTCATGGTGGGAATACCGGCCTGGTTGAACGCCGTGTGCCACCCCTCGCCGGTGCTGCCACGCCGCCACGCCCGCCGCTCCAGCGCAGTCGCGCCGGCCTCGGTCCGGCGGATCAGGGGCAGATCGTGCTCGCGCGTGCCGTAATACAGCAGTTCGTGCCCGCCCCCCCCCGCGATGCTGTCCAGCGCGATGATGCCTGCGGTCGCGGATTGCTCCAATCCGTAGGTGAGGGGCACGGCGGGATGGGCCAGGTAATGGGCGACCCCCGCGCTGCCTGCCTCCTCCGCGCCCCAGGCGGCGAAGAGCACGCTGCGGCCGGGGCGGTATCCGGCCGCCTGCCACACCCGCGCCAGCTCCAGCAGGGTCGCCACGCCGGACGCGTTCTGGTTGGCGCCGGGGAAGTAGAGGCCATCCGGCGACCGGCCGGCGTGGTCGTAGTGCGCGCCGATGACGAGCACCTCGTCCGCGAGCTCGGGGTCGCTCCCTGGCCACAGCGCCAGGACGTTGGCCGTGGCGGTGGTGGTCACAGGCAGGCGCGCGAGCGCCTGGCGCGCCTGGGCGCCCAGCGGGAGCGCGGGCGGTGCCACGGCCAGGTCACCGGTGCTCACGCCCAGCCGCGCCAGCAGTGCGTGGAAGGCCTCCTCGGTGATCTCGAACACCGGGATGGCGACCTCCGGTCCGCCGGGCGGGCGACCGTCGTTTGCCTGGTGATCGGCCAGGTCGTCGCTCTCCTTGTCGGTGGCGACGATCAGGCCCCCAGCGCCGTGCCCCTGGAGTTGCAGCGCGCGGGCGACTGGGTCGCGACTGTCCTGCTGTAGAACCACCGCCCCGCCGAGGTGCAGGCCGTCCAGGTTATCCGCGCGCACCCAGACCAAGTCTCCCTCCGCCGTGCCCTCACCGGCGAGTTCGACGAAGTCCTCGCGGTAGGTGAACTCGTGCGCGACCGCGCCGTCGCCGTCCAGCACGGCGAGCGATGGGACGGTGATGACGTGGGTGTGGGAGATGGGGAACCGCTGCAGGTAATCCCGTCCCGGAAGAGCGGGCGCGGACGGGAGGGCGGGCGCGGACGGGAGGGCGGGCGCGGACGGGAGGGAAGGCACAGGCGGGAGGGCAGGCACAGGCGGGAGGGCAGGCACAAGACCTGCCCCTACCGGTGGGGGGAGCGGGCCGGCGCCGGTTTGCGACAACGGGCGTGTTTCCGTCAGCGGGCTCGTGGTAGTCAGGGGGTCGCCCAGGGGGTGGAGGCCCAGGGCCGCGAACTGCTCCGCGACGTAGGCGGCGGCCAGGTCCGCTCCGGCCGTGCCCGCCTGCCGCCCAGCGAACTCCGGGCTGGACAGGATCGCGACGTGGGCCAGGGCGCGCTCGGCGTCGAAGCGCCGGGCAAGCGCTGCCAGTTCCTCCGGCACGCCTCCCCGGTGGACGTAGGCGCGCCATTCGGCCAGGAATGCCTCCGGGTCCACGCCCAGGGCAGCGCGCAGCGCGCTATTGGCGTCCAGGGTCGGGGCGGACTGTTCCAGTCCGGAGGCGATGAGGCGGCGCAAGCCGGGCATGCCATATCGGTCTGCGATGAAGGCGATCACCGACCAGGATTGGGCCTGAAACAGCTCGGTCTCGTCGCCCGACAGGTCTTCCCAGGCCGGCATGTCGTGCAGCGACAGCTCCCGGTGACGCCGGACGGCCTCCTGCACGGCGGGCAGGTAACGCCCCGCCGCCCAGTGGCTGCCTAACGGGGTCGCGCGTCCGGCCTCGAAGGCGGCCACCCCCTCGCGCAGCCAGTCGCTGTGCGGCGCCTGCGCGGCCAGCAACTGGCGGGTCAGTTCGTGGGCCACGCTGCGCCGGATGGCCTCGTCGCCGTCGTCCCGCAGGTGCAGCTTGATCGCCGCGCCCGGCTGGATGGATGTGGCGGATTCCTCCAATTCGGCGGATTGTCCCAGCCCGGCGGGAGAAACCGAGGCGCGGAAGACGGCCTCGTCGTCGTAGACCTTGATCTCCACGGGCAGCGGGAGCGCGGTGTCCAGGTCGTCCGTCACCCGGTCGTAGGCGGTCTCCGCCAGCGCGAGCGCCCCCTGTGCCCAGGAGTCGCTGCGGGCCTGGTACTTGAGCACGACGTGCTGGCTTGCGCGTTGGTTCCAGGCCAGGCCGTCGTAGAGCCAGCGCTCGCCGTCCCGCACGAAGCGGGCGGTGTACTGGATCGGCTTCGTCCGCCCCGGGCCTCCCAGGCCGACGCGCATGGCGACGAGCGCCTCGTCCCCGCCGGGCGACCAGCCAACGATCTGTGCCGTGGCCGTGTAGGAAGCGGCGGGGTGTTCCGCCAGGCCGGCAAACCAGTCTTGCTCCTCGGCCAACAGGGTGGCGTTGGCCGGGTTCACCGTCGATAGGAAGCCGGACTCCCGCGCCGCGCCCCCTTCGCGCACCGCCTCGACGCGGGCGGCGACGGTGGCCTCGATCGCGGCGGCATCGGCGCGCAATGGGTCCAGCCGCTCCGCCCGCCAGGCGGCCTCGAACTGGGCCGGGGAGACGCCCAGCGCGTCCTGGAACGCGGCCTCCGGATCGCCGCGCCTTCCCCAGGCGGCGCACAGCGCTTGCAGGCCGTCGCTGCCGTAGCGGTCGAGGAGGTATTCGACGGCGCTCCACGCCTGCCCGCTCAGCGCGTACTGCTGTGACTCGGGCAGGTCGTCCGGCGCTGGGAACTCGTGCAGCGGGGGCAGCCCAGTGGCGGCGAGCGCGGACAGGTATGGGGTCTCGCTTCTGCCCGGTGGGCAGGTGAGAGGCCCGCCCTCACCGGCCGTGCACGTCAGCCTGCCATCCAGGTAGTGCGCCAACCCCTCCCGTAGCCAGGGTCCATCGCCGGCAGGCAGGCCCATCTGGTTCAGCGCCAGGCTGGCCAGGGCGGGGGTGATGGGAGTATCCCAGGTCATCTCGGCCAGCCCGGCCGAGGGGACCAGCCACCTGGTGTCGCGGCCGGCCGCCGGACGGGCGATGGCTCGCAGCGTGGCACTGTCGGGGTAGTAGATGAAGCGGGTGCCCGTGACGGGCGCCAGCCCCAGGTTGGCGGCCATGGACAGGTAGGCGCCCTGCGTGGCAGACAGCAGCTCGCGCGCGCCTATGGGCACGTCCGGGAAGCGGGCGACGGTGACCACGTCGCCCGCGAGGGTCTCCAGATCAGGGCCTGAGAAGACCCACCTTCCCTGCTCCTGTGTGAAGTGCGCGTCGTAGGCGGTGGAGCGCCCCGCGGAGCCACGGTCGGCCCAGCGGTAGGCCAGGCTGAGGGTGACGTCTGCCTCCCGGTCGCCGACGCGCATCGGGCCGGGCGCGATGGTGACCTCCGTCAACTCCCGCGACCACAGGCTGTCGAACCAGGCGGCCTGCATGGCGACGAGGTCGGGGTCGGCGGGGTCGAGCATCTCGAGGAAGGACGCGCGATCGCCGGCCAGGACGCTGGCGCGCAGCCGCTCCACGGCCTGCTCCAGTTCGACGCGGTCCTGTGCCAGCGCCGCCAGCGTGTGAGCCGAGAGGACGCCGACGGTCTTGAGCTTGCCGGGCTGGATGACGGTGACCTCGTCGTCTGGCGTGTGGTAGAAGGTATCGGGCCACCAGATGAGCATAGCGGCGGGTACGCCGGCTTCGTGGAAGGCCGCGTGATCGCTGCGTCCGCCGAACATAACGGTGGTGGTGATGCCGTAAGCCTCGGCGCTGGCCTGGAGTTGGGCTGCCACGGCTCCTTCGCCGTCTATGTGCAGCATCTCGCCCGCGCCCACCATGTCCAGGTTCAGCATGGCGACGGTGCGGGTGAGCGGGAGCGTGGCGTGGGCCACGAAGTGCCGGGAGCCCAGGAGCCCCTGCTCCTCCCCGTCCCACGCGGCGAACAGCACGCTGCGGGCGGGACACACGCCCTGCGCCTGCCACAGCCGGGCGACCTCCAGCATCGTGGCCACGCCAGAGGCGTTGTCGTTGGCCCCGTTCATCACCGCGCCATCCGGCTCAAGCCCCAGGTGGTCGTAGTGGGCACCGAAGACGAGCACGTCGTCGCTATATTGGGGATCGCAGCCGGGCAGGAGCCCCAGGACGTTGCGTGCCTTGACCGTTTCCCGCTCCTCTAGCTGGACGGCGAGCCTTGCGGTGGTGGACAGAGGCGTGGCCGCGAAGCGCAGGCTGAGGTCATCGAGCGTGTAGCCGGTGCCTGTGAGCAGGTCCTCTGCGACGGCCTCGGAGATCAGGTAGGCGGGGATGGTCTGCGGCACCCAGGCGGTCTCGCGATAGCCCCCGCGCCGGAACTGCGTCCCCTCCCGTTCGCGGTCGAGCAGCAACAGCCCGCCGACCTGGTGCTCGATGGCCTGGCGATAGACCTCGGGGTCGCCGGTGTAGCGGCACAGGGCGATCTTGCCGACCATGTCGAGCCCTGCGTAGTCGTCGTGCAGGCATTCGCTCAGCCACACGACCGGTCCCTCTCCCTCCCCCGCGCCCAGATACCCCCCGGTGAGGGCGCGGAAGTCGCCGCGGTAGGCGTAGGTGTGGCTCAGCGGGTCCCCTTCAACGCCAGAAAGGCGCCATTCTGATGGCGCGCCGTGTGGCGACAGGATCGCCAGGCTGGGCGGCTCGGTGATCCGCCCGTAGGGCACGGTGAAGGTCTGGAAGTACGTGGCGTCCAGCCCGGCCGGCTCCAGCCCGTACTCGGCGAAGCGGGCGGCGACGTAGTCACCGGCGGACCGCCCGCCGGGGGTGCCGGGTTGCCGTCCGCCCAGTTCGTCGCTGGCGAGGTGCGCCAGGTGTTCCAGCGCTTGCTCCTCGTCGAACATGCGGGCGTGCCGGGTGTAGTTGGCGGCGGTGGTGGGCTGGTAGGTTGGGAGGCTGGTGGGTTGGTAGGTTGGTAGGCTGGTAGGTTGGTAGGGTGGTGGGGAAGGGGGTGTCCCGGTGGCCGCCGCGCCGGCGGCGTCCTCGGGCGCGGAGGGCTGCACGAGCGACGCTCGGCAGCCCACAACGCCGGCTGTGAACAGCGCCACAACGACGAGCAACGGCACAAATACGCGACAGCGGCTATCACGGCACACTATTCGGCCTAACCTCCTCCCCTAGACGCAAGATTTTGCGTCTCTACGCCTGTCCGATCTGGTCCCCTAGACGCAAGATCTTGCGTCTCTACGCCTGTCCGACCTGGTCCCCTAGACGCAAGATTTTGCGTCTCTACGGCGGCAACGTTCAACGTCCTACCTCGTTCGCTAGACGCAAAATCTTGCGTCTCTACGGCTGTCCGACCTGGTCTCCTAGACGCAAGATTTTGCGTCTCTACGGCAACGACCTCCAACGCCTCAGTAACTCGGCTCGTGCGCGGCGGTGATCAGCGTCAGGTTGATGACCTGGGTGGCCTGGCTCAGGTGCTCCAGGTCCAGGCTCTCCAGCGTGTCGCCGGCCAGCCGGGGCTTTGGGTCGCCCCAGGTGACGATCAGCGTGCCGTACCGCCCGCCGAGCTGGTCGCCGTATTCGCCGCTGAACACCTGCTGGTAGTGATGCCGCATGGCCAGGCCTTCGGCCACGTCCACGTCCAGCCGGCCGGCGCTGGCGACAAGCAGGTCGAACAGGCTGTCCCGTCTCCCCATCCGGCGCACGATCAGCCCGTCGCCCTCGGCGCCCGCCAGCCGGTCCAGGTGGAGCACGGCGGCGATGTCGTAGTGGGAGATGAACGCGCCGTGCCGGTCGCGCAGGTAGTGGGCACCGGAGTAGGGCAGTTCGCCGCCGGCCCAGGCCACGAAGAGCACGGAGCGCCGGGGCTGGAATCCCTGCTCCTGCCACAGCCGGGCGATCTCGAGCATGGCGGCCACACCCGACGCGTTCCCGTTGGCCCCCGGATAGAGCACACTGTCGGGCCCGCGTCCCCATCCGTCGTAGTGGCAGGAGACGACGACCAGCTCGTCGGCCAGCGAGGCGTCGGCGCCGCTGAGCAGGCCCACCACGTTGAATAGCGTGACTGCCTCGGGCGGATCGAGCTGGAGCCGCATGCGCACGCGCGCCTGTAGCTCGTGAGCCGTCCAGCTAGGCCCGCCCGCGTCCGCATTGGCCTCAGAGAGCCGCGCGATCTCCGCCTGGGCCGCCTCGACGTCCAGTCCGCCGGCGGAGAGGATCGCGTCGGCCGTGGCGCGGGTGATGCGGAACACCGGCAGGGTCGGGCGCTCCAGGTGGTGGTCGGAGAGGATCTGGTTGCGCGGCTTCACGTCGTTGGAGACGATCAGCACGCCCCGCGCGCCCCGGATGAGCGCCTCGGTGTCAAAGTCGTCGGGGGCGTTGCCCGATAGGACCATGGCGATTCGGCCCCGCAGATCCAGGCCCTTGAAGCTCGCGTACACCTCCTCGGGGGAGCGCGCGTGTGCGCCGCCGGACGCGGGGAAGAGGACCAGCGTGACCGGCGCTTCCGCCTGCCCGCTGCCGCCGTGGCGCTCGGCGGACTCGCCGTAGTCGGCCAGCCGAGAGAAAGCGGTGGTCTCGCGTCCTGCGTCGTCCACCAACACCAGCTCCGGCGGCTCCGCCAGGTGGGCCATCTGCACGTCCACTTCCTGAAGCCAACCGCCAGGCGGCGCGCTGAGGCCGTAGCTTTCCAGTTCCTCGGCGATGTACGCCGCCGCCCGGTACGCGTCGGGACTGCCGGTGCCGCGCCCGTTCATCTCAGGCGCGCTCAGGAATGCCACGTGGCGACTGAGGTCGGACGCGCTGACCTGCTGCGCCAGGCTGCTGTATGACGGGGCCGGCCCCAGCGTGAGGATGACGTAGACGCTGGCGGCGGTGATGAGCGCGGCGGCGACTAGGACGCGCCAACTGAGCAGCGCGGCCGTGTTGAACACGCCCCGGTCGATCAGCCGGCGCAGCCCCTCGCCCAGCAGGTTGAAGCCGGTGACGGACACGAAGAAGGCGATGGCCGGGAACAGGACCATCCACGGGCGGGAGCGGGCCCACGCCCGGGCTCCGGCCATCATGGCGCCCCACTCCGGCACGGAGAGGTACTGCTTGCGCGTGAAGTCGTCCACCTGGATGGAGATGCCGCCGCCGACGTAGATGCCGACGAAGCCCAGTTCGCCCAGGATCATTAGCACCGCCCCCATCTCCAGCAGCGTGATGACGATCAGCGCGGGCAGGACGTTGGGCAGGACGTGGCGCACGGCCAGCCCCAGCGGCGTCAGCCCGATCACGCGCCCGCTGTCCAGGTAGGGTTCCTCCTTGATGCGGATGAACTCGGCGCGGACGTACTGCGCGATCTCGCCCCAGCCCACGGCGCACAGCGCGACGATGAAGACCGGCAGGCCGCGCCGGACGTCCAGCGCGAGGATGAGGATCATCGCGACCAGCAGCATGGGCAGCGAGGCCAACGTCTGCACGGCCCCCATCACAAGCCGGTCCACCCTCCGGCCCTCGTGCCACCCGGCCAGGCCGCCCAGGACCAGCCCGATTGCCAGGCGGGCCATCGTGATGAAGGCGGCGGCGACGAGCGTGTTGCGCGTGCCGTAGAGCAGCATGCTCAGCGTATCGCGGCCCAGTTCGTCGGTACCCAGCGGATGTTCCGGGGAGGGCGGAAACGGCGGGCGCTGGAACGCGCCGTCTACGTATTCGAGCACGCGGCGGCCGCGCAGGTAGGGGTTCTCCGGGGCCAGCAGCGGCCCGAACAGGACGCCGGTGAACAGGGCCAGCACGATCAACCCGCCGGCCAACAGGGGGACGTTGAAAAGCACGTGACGCAGGCGCGCGTGCCGTCTCGGGACCTCGCCCGCTGTCTCCTCGCCTGGGGGCGTGGGGGACGAGGTGGACCGCAGCCGCGACAGGTCGGCGCGCGGGTTCAGTATCCGGGCGATCGGTTGGGGCAGCCTCACCCGGCCCCTCCGTTGCCCGCCGCGCGCATCCGTGGATCGACCAGGCGATAGATCAGGTCCACGAGCAGGTTCAGCAGCAGGAAGGTGACGCCCAGGCTCAGCGCCATGGCGACGACCACCGTGACCTGGCGCTCCTGGATGGCGTTGAGCATCGTGACACCCAGGCCGGGCCAGTCGAAGAAGACCTCCACGACCGGCAAGCTCCCCAGCGCGAAACGCACCGAGACGACCACGGCGGTGATGACGCTGACTGATGTGTTGCGCAGCGTGTGTCTCCAGAACACGACTCCCGGCCCGAGACCCTTGGCACGGGCGGTGCGGATGAAGTCGCGGTTCAGGATGTCGGCGATGGAGACGAAGGTGACGCGGGTGATGTGGGCCAGCGGTCGGGCGGCGAGCACCAGCGCCGGGGCGACCACCTGGGGGAGCAGGCTCGCCGTCCGATGGACGCTCAGGCCGTAGGCGGGGAACAAGCCCACGCCGGTGCGCTGGTAGACGCGGATGTCGGCGATCCGCAGCAGCAGGGCCAGGAAGAAGCTGGGAATCGAGACGCCGATCACCGTGAGCGTCAGGGTGGGCAGGGACAGGAGCGAGTGCCGGTGCACGGCGGCCAGCCCTCCGGCAGCGATCCCCAGGGCGGCTGCGAACGCGATAGAGACCGCCAGCAGCCAGGCGCTCTTGAGGAAGGTCGCGCCAAGCAGCTCCGTCACCGGCACGCGGGTGCGCTGCGTGATGCCCTCGACGACGTGGCCGAGATCCCCATGGAGGGCATTCTCGAAGAAACTGACCGTCTCCTCCAGGGCAGGGCCAGCCGCTTCCTGCAGGCTGAGCGTTCTCGCGCCCAGGGCGGTCGAATTGACACTCAGGCGCATGCCGAGCACGCAGAAGTAGGCGATGGCGAAGGCCACGGCGGCGATGAACAGCAAGCGGCGCAGGGCAAACACAAGCCAGGCGGAGGCGCCGCCGCGCGCCTGGTGCGTTTGTACAGGGGTCTCGCCCGTTTCCGCGCCACCGGCGCGGCGGGCGACGATGGCCGGACGGTCGCCCGGGGCGACCTTGATCGCGGCGACCCTGGTCGCTTGGAACTTGCCGTAAGTGAGCGATCGCCACACCCACTCCGCCGGCCCGAACCGGTAGCGCGACAGCCACCAGTTGCTCAAGCTGACCTGGAGCCGGTAGATGGCGATGGTCAGGACGAGCGTGACCGCGGGGCCAAGCTCGCCATAGAGCCCCAGGCCGTAGCCGTAGAATATCAGCGTGCAGACGAGCGACTGGAGCAGGTAGTTGCTCAGGGCCGTGCGGCCCACCGCGGCCAGCGGGGCCAATCGCTTGCGCCACGCCTGCTTCTGATAGAGGAGGACCAACGCTGCGACGTAGAACAGGCACAGGGCCGGCCCACCGATGGTGCGCGCGCCCCGGGTCGCCAGTTCGTGCCACGCGGACGGGACGAGGGTGGGCGAGTCGAACGCGGACACGAACACCAGGTTGAAGACGACGCCCACGATCAGCCCGCACCACATCACCTTGCGGATCAAGAGCAGGTGGGCGGGAATGCGCTCGAAGATCCGCCGCCGCCCGACGAGCAGCCCGAGCAGGAACATGCCGAAGATGTGCGTGGCCCAGTAGGGGGCGCCGGCGTAGCCGAGCGGCAGGCTCTTCAGCCTGAGCTGCGTGGCCGCCCCGTAGCTTCCGGTGGCGTAGACGCCTGCCTGGTGTGCCGCGACCACCTGCCGGCGCAGTTCCTCCGTGACTTGCGTGTACGCCTCGCCGAACGCCTCGCCCAGTCCCGGCGTGCTGAGCAGGATGGGCACGAGCATGCAAATGAGCACCGCGATGAGGAGTGTCCGGTCCCCCCGTTTGCGGAAGAGCAGCAGGGGGAAGCCGAGCAGGGCGTACGTGGCGAGGATGTCGCCGTCCCAGATGAAGATCGCGTGCACCAGGCCGATGAGCAGCAGGATGAGCAAGCGCCGCGCGTACAAGCGCACGAAACGCGCGCCGCGGCGCTCGGCCCGGGCCATCTGAATCGCCATCCCCCAGCCGAACAAGAAGGAGAAGAGTGTGTAGAACTTCGCCTGGGCCACGAAGCGGATGGCCAGCATGGCGACGCGGTGGATGCCCTCCAACTGCTGCGCCCGCGCGTAGCCGGAGAAGCTCAGCATGTTCATGAGAAGGATGCCGAGGACCGAGAATCCGCGCAGGACGTCCACGACCTCGATCCGCCCCTGGGGACTCACCGGCGCTATGGCAGACACGTCGTCGACGCCGACGGCGAAACCGGGTTTTTTCCGAAAAACCTGGTTTCTGATTTGCTCAGGTATGGGTGTGCGTTGTGCCGGCTTCTCTGGTGTCATGGTCTACATACAAGTACAGTCGCCAACGGCTTTCGGTTCAACGGGGTCGGTGAAATCGAGCGGACGATCGCTGGACCCCGAGATGAGCGCGGGTAGTGGATTATAGCCGCTTTCCTGGCCTCGTCAATCTCTTTGGCTAACCGTTTGTGAGGGGCATTCCAGGGAGCGCGATTGGGGTGGGGCATTCGTGGGTACAGGTGTACGGGTTGGCCGCGACGGACCGGGGAGCGCGATTGGGAAATCGCGGCTACTCTGACGCGGTGGGCGCAGTTTCCAATCGCGAATTGGCGTGGGCTATCGTCTGTGGTAGACTGGTGTGCACGTCACACACGGGAGGTATCGCACTGAGCGCCAACACAGGACACCCAACCTACGAGATCGTCGGCGAAGTGAGCCGCTTTGACGAGCGGGACAACGTGTTCTCGCGCGAGCGGCTGATCCCTGGCAGCCCCGAGGAGCGCGCCTATCACGCCGCCCACCCGGAACTGGTCAAGGTGGACCGCCGTATCGCGGCCTTCATCCAGCAGGTCAACCAACCGGGGGAGAGCGCGGCCCAGGTGGAAACCGCTTTGTACAACGCCACATTCGGCCCCGTGGCGGGGCTGGCACTGCCGGACGTGGTGGACGGCGAGGTGGCCCCCACGCGCGTGGAGGTCGACCCGGCGTGGATGGCGGCGCGCATCAAGGCGCTGGCCCGCCTGCTGGGGGCCGACGACGTGCGCATCGGCCCGCTCAACCCGGCCTGGGTCTACAGCCGCCGGGGTACACCGCCTTTCTTCCCCGACCACCGGCCCAATCCGCCCCATTTCAGCGGCCTGCCTGAGGGCTACCAGGACGTGGAATGGGGCGCTCCGGTCGAGGTCCCCCATCGCACCGCCATCTCCATGGCCTTCGCCCAGGATCATGACCTCCTAAGCACCGGCGGCACGCCGTTCTCCGACTTCGAGGTCGGGCGCGTGTACGCGCTGGGGGCGCTGGTGGCGGTGCATCTGGGTGCCTACATCCGCGCGCTGGGCTGGCCCGCCCGCGCTCACCACCTGCGCAACTACGGCGTGCTGGTCGTTCCGGTGGCGGTGGACGCCGGGCTGGGCGAACTGGGGCGCTGCGGCTACCTGATTCACCCGAGGCTGGGCGCGAACCTGCGCCTGGCGTGTGTCACGACCGACTTGCCGCTGGCGTTGGATCCGCCGGTCGACCTGGGCATCCAGGACTACTGCGACAAGTGCCTGAAGTGCGCCGTCAACTGCCCCTCGGGGGCGATTCCAAAGGGGGACAAGGTGATCGTGCGCGGCGTGCGCAAGTGGCAGATCGACCCCGAGAAGTGCCTGCTGTACTGGTCGCACCTGGGCTCGGCTTGCACGATCTGCCAGACGGTCTGCCCGCTGTCCCGGCCTCGCACGCTGCTCAACCGGGCGCTGGCGTGGATGGCGTTCCACGTCCCGGCGGCGCGGCGTCTGCTGATTCGGGCGGACGACGTGCTCCACGGCGCGCGCTTCCGCCCGGCCCCGCCGCCTGGGTGGGCGGGGTGAGGGGGAGGATGATGGGTTGGGGGCGCGACGGGGTGTGGAGCGATTGGGCATGAAGCGACGGGGCATGAAGCGATTGGGCATAGGGCGACCGGGCATGAAGTGCCCGGTCTAGAGAGCAGCGCCCGATGAATCGGGCTTGGGTGGTGGAGTACGGACTTCGAGGGTGATTGATCACCCGTCGTTCTGTAGCCCGGGGTCTTCAACCCCGGGCGGGTCTAGAGAGCGGCGCCCGATGAATCGGGCTTGGGGTGAAGGGGAGGGCGGGGTGAGGCGGAAAGCGACAGGTCGTGGAGCGACGGGGCATGAAGCGATTGGGCATAGGGCGACCGGGCATGAAGTGCCCGGTCTAGAGAGCAGCGCCCGATGAATCGGGCTTGGGTGGGGGGTATGGGCTTTGGAGGGTGATTGATCACCCGTCGTTCCGTAGCCCGGGGTCTTCAACCCCGGGCGGGTCTAGGGAGCCACACCCGATGAATCGGGCTTGGGTCGGAGGGCGGGGAACCGGCGTTCAAGGGTAGTTGATCACCCGCTGTTTCGTATGTTTGGGCGGATGATCGGTGGTGTCGCGAGCTTGACCGGATCGCGCAGTGGATGCGGATAGCGGGTTAGCAGAGTTGGCGTTTCTGTAGTGGGTGGAAGGATATCGAGCTATGACCCCTTGCCTCTAGCTGGTGCTGGGCTTGGCGGTGTTGAGCTTGTTGGCCCACCGCGCCGGGCGCGTCTGGGTGGACGCGGGCCAGCGTGGTTTCGCCTTCGCGCAGCAACTCGGCTGGGCGCTCCTGGGGGGTGTGATCCCCTCGCGCTACTGGTGGGGCGTGCGGATTGAACGGCTCTCTTCCGACGAGGCGGACGACCTCCTCGCGCGCGAGACCGAGGCGCTGGGGTTGAGCCGCGCCGATAGCCTGCGCTGCCCCCTGTGCGGCGCTGAGGTGCCTCACGCCTGGGCGCTTGCCCCCGACGGGCGTCCTACTGTCGCGCCCGGCCCCGTCGAATGCCCGCGCTGCGACTTCCGGCTCGACGCCTGCCGCCACTGCACGCACTTCCTGCCGGGCAAGGCCACGGGATCGGGGCAGCTTGGGTGGGGCGGCGGGGACGTGACCTGCGGGCGCTGCGAGCGCTACAGGGAGGCGCAGCCTATCGAGCAGGTGTGCGTGCCGGAGATGGCCCGGCGGTTGAAAGCGCGGGGTTGGGACCAGGTTCGCGCGCTGCTGTCGATCGTGGATAGCTTCGTGCCCTTCGACTTCTGCACCGCCTTCGCGCCAGAGCGCGAGCGCCTGAAGGCCAGCCGGGTGCGGTGGCCTGACGCCCGCCGAACTGCGCTCTTGCGCATGCTCGGCGAACCTCCGGCCCTGGGGACGGAAGCGCCCGAGGGGACTCCCTCGGGCGATGAACGGTGGCTGTTGTAGCCTCGTAGTTACACTTCGAGTTGCTCTTCTCTGCCACTCAGCAGCTCAGTGACTTGCTCGACCATCTCGCGGGCAGACTCTAGATTATGGTGAGCACCAGCCTGCGAGAACTCCGAGCGGTAGTCGGCATCCTCACGCAATGCCCGGGCATCATCCATATCGTCGACCAACGCCTCGTTCAGCACTCCCTCATTGACGAAGAGATGACGCATCGCCACCGAGAGGCAATAGTGGCTCTTCTCCCGGTATCCCCGGCTGTATAGCAATGCTCGGGCAGCGTGGAACATCGCGTAGTGGGACTGGATCGTGCTCCACTTGTAACTGCCGCGTTCATAACCTCCCTCTGCTTCGGCTAGATCATCCCGCGCGACCTGCAATTCCTTGGTTACCAGATAACGTGCCTCTGGCATCCTCACCAGCCAACGCTTGTCCAGGCAACGCTCGAAGTCACGATGCCAGCTCACTGATCGTCTCCCAGAGCACAATCCCTCGTTGCACCTGTGTGTAGAAGGCAGACTCCTCTTGCTTCAGCGTCACCAGTTCCTGGTTGTTCGCCACAACAGGCTGGATCTGGCGGTCGAAATGGCAATGGCTGATCACTGCCATCACCTGACCGCGGTCCGGTGCTACGATGAACAGATCCACATCACTGTCCGTTGTGTCCGTCCCCTGGGCACAACTGCCAAAGAGCACGATCCGGCGGGTCAGCGGTCGCAGCTTCTGCAACAGAGGTTCCAGTCTAGCAATTGTATCCAGGACCTTGAACTGGCGCACGAAAGGATGAAGTTCGTCAGCGGCATAGAAGTTCATCCGACCTCGCCGCTCGCGAAGCAGCAGCTCGGCCCGGTATAGAGCTCGGGTGGCCAGGTTGACCGCGCTGCGGCTGACATCGGTCTGCTCCACAATTTCCTGCTCGTAGAACGACTGACCGATGTGGCGTGCCAGGAAGCACAGCACCTGCCCCAGACTGGTGGAAAAAATCCCTTCGAACATGCATGCTCTCCGTTTATTTGGACAATAGTCCATCTGAGTGGATTATAATCCATCCTGTTGGATTGTGCAAGTCCGGGGCCACCACCGGACCGCCAAGGCGGGTGCGCTCAAGGCAGGTTCTCCAGGCGACGAGCAGTGGCTGCTGTGACGTGAACGCATCAAATCCATTCCGCCAGCGCCTCAGATGGCAGGTGGGCAGGGATCACGGACGCCACGCGCTCGCGCTGTTCCCGGTCGAGAGTCACCAGCGTGCTGCCGAAGCGCAGCGCCACCGCCGCGTAGACGGCATCGCTCCCGCGCAGCCGGTATTGCGCCGCCACGTCGGCAGCCTGCAGGGCGAGGGGTTCATCCAGCGGGATTAGGACCAGGTGTGGCAGTCCCCGTAGCTTGGTCGCGAAGCGGCGGGCCAGATCGGTGTCATCCCGGCCGCGTCCCACGGCAGCAGCCACCTCGGGCAGCAACAGCGTGGGCACGATCAGGGGCAATGCCTGCTCCTGCATCCGGGCCAAGAGGAGGCGGCTCTCTTCGTGGCCCTCTTCGTAGGGGTTGAATGCGTTCAAGAAGACGCTGGCGTCTACGGTGTACAGCGTGGCCATTGCCTGTTCTCTTGGCGCTCACTCAGAGCGCCGCATCTCCGAGAGCAGCTCGGCACCGGTCAGGGGAGACTGCCATCCCCGTCCGATCTCCTCCCCCAGTTCGCTCAATTCGTCCCAGATGGTGGCACCTGTCTCGCCGCCGACCGCGAGTTGCGTCTCGGGCGCTTCCTCCAGTGGCAGCAGTACGCCTACGGGACGTCCCCTGTAGGTGATGACGTAGCGGGCGCGGTTTTCTCGCACGTTCCGCACGATCTCCGACGCACGAGTCTTCAGTTCTCTTACTCCCACGTCCGGCATGGCCTACCTCCAATGTGGTTTCTTATGTGACTACATGCTACCATAGTTGAGGGCGGACGTCAATCTGTGAAACGCGGAGTCGCAATGCCGGAGAGATGCGGGGAGAGTAGCGCAGCTTTGCGTGTCTGCGTCGTGGCGTCTTTGCGTTGGAATCCTGCTTCAGCTTGTCCTGAGTTCGCCGTCCAGCCAGTCCAGGTAGCTCTCGCTGCCGCCGGTCACGGGCGTGACGAGGAGTTCTGGCACGTCGTAGGGGTGCAGTTCCAGGATGGCGGCCTCCAGCGCGTCGTACAGGTCCTGCCGGCTCTTGATCACGCACAGCCATTCCTCGGCCGTCTCGACCTTTCCTTGCCACCGGTAGGTGCTGGTGATGGGGCCGATGACCTGGACGCAGGTGGCCAGGCGCTTTTCGACCAGCGTGGACGCGATGGTTTGCGCGTCGGCTTTCGTCTCGGTTGTGGTGGTTAGGTGGATGAGGGTTGGCATTTCGGGTTTTTCTTGTTCCAGCTTTTGCTCTGCTTCCATCTTGGCATCTATCTCTGCCTGGTGCGCAGTGTAGAAGGCCAAGGCTTCCTTCACCTGGAATTCGGTCAATCCATATTCGTCGGCGACTTGCTCGGGCGTGAGTTTCCATTGCCGGGCGGCCACCACGATGGTCTGCACGCGGATCCCTGTGCCGCGCAGCACCGGGGTGGGCACCCCGGCCGCCCCGCGACGGTACGTGATTCTGGGGAAGGCGGGGTCATCGAGATGCTGGCGCAGCGCGCCGACTTTTTCTGCCACCGCCCACATGACGAACTGGTTGAGCGAGACGCCCTGGGAGGCAGCCCGTTGCTCCGCCTCTTTCTTTAGTTGGACCGGTAGATTCAGTGGGTAGCGCGCCATAGCGACATCCTGTTGGATAACGTATCACATAGGGTATCATATACGATGTGTAGTGCATGGTCAAGTGGCAGACGAGGTTTCTGGCTGCGCAAACGTCGCCCCGGCCTGGAAGAGCCAGGGCTGGGGATAGTCCGTCAGTCCAGCGCCGCCTGTTTTACGGCGGCGCAGCTAGGGAGACATCCTGGCCTAGGGGGAGTGGCGCTGGAGCCGCCCCGGCCTGGAAGAGCCGGGGCTGGTGATGGTCCGTCAGTCCAGCGCCGCCTGTTCTACGGCGGCGTGGCTAGGGAGCCATCCTGGCCTGGGGGAGTGGCG